>Ga0310694_10000253_pt1 | contig 77860 bp, 72 predicted proteins | sample 174DNAGHGhighgp2_FD_203884 | JGI IMG/M metagenome (GOLD analysis project Ga0310694, IMG submission 203884) | Sheep rumen microbial communities from Palmerston North, Manawatu-Wanganui, New Zealand - 1742 DNA GHGhigh gp2 (v2) (version 2) | ecosystem: Host-associated > Mammals > Digestive system...
TGAATGGTTTTTCAATCATTCTATTCCTATGTTAACTCCGAAATTATTAGCGTGCGCTTGACAGAATAGCTATGTCTTTTGATGCTGGAATATTATGCCTCAGCTAATTCAACCGCACAGCTCGAATATTTTTTATAAAAAAACAGACTGCGTAACCTGTATGGTTACACAGTCTATTGTCTTTCGATGATTTTCCAGGCAGCGACTAGAAAATTTCAATTTTATTATCCAAAGGAAAAACACCTTTTCAGATTCGGAACGCACTGCGTACCGAATTTCAAACATCAGATAAATCTCTGACTTCATACTCCGCTTCATCCCATGACTTCACATGATCCTGAATCGTTTTCTCGTCATAACCAAACCAAGTCATTTCCCATAAAACAAGAGAAACAAATTTCTCATCTCCATATCCGGACAGGCTCTTCTCATCGACGGTATATCCAAGTGTGTACTTCCACGGATTGACCTCCAGCCCGTATTTTGTATCTGAAGCCTCATCAACCATATGTACTGCATCATATTCTTCTTCATCTGTCTTAACTCTTTCAATTTGTATAACTTCAGAATCAGATTTCACCGTCTCAATAGCTTTAATATCAGCAATCGCATGCCTGATGCACTGTTCTGTATGCTCAATATCAGGTGAATTCACGCACATTTTCAGAAAACAGCGAACCGCTTCCTCAATATCGCATTTTTCTATCACTTCATAAAAGTACATAGTTTTTCATTCCATTCAGTTTCTTTAAATCCCGGCAGTACAAAATCATATCCGACGAGCAGCGGACGCTTAACGAGCATACCGTCAGATGCAAGGAGTGTAAACTGTTCGTCCTCACTCATTGACGGCAGTTTCTTTGATAATTCAAGTTCTCTGTAAAGAATACCGCTGGTATTGAAAAAGCGCTTTAGCGGAAGGCCGCTTTTCGCATGTAATTCTCTGAGAGTTTTTTCATCCGGATGTTCTTCCTTGATATCAAGAGATGTATATGATATGCCATTATCATCAAGCCATTTAAGAGTCTTTTTACATGTTGAGCATTTGCTGTAGCAATATACTTTTATCATTATATTTACCGTCCTTTCAATTTAACCGATGTATTATTTAGATATTTCCAGTATAACATAATTCATTCCTACATACAACAGAAAATGTGATGTGCCTTCGGCACTTAATAAAAAAACAGACCGTATGACCTGAGCGGCCACGCAGTCTGTTTATATAATCGGTGATTTTCCAGTCAGCGACTGGAAAATTTCTATTTTATTGTCCGAAGGAAAATACACCTTTTCTATTAAAAGGCGTCAACTATTGCTTTCAAAGAATCAGGCAGCACATCATAAACACTTTTGACATTACCCGCTGTTTTATAAAAATCATTCAGCTTTTTCTTGGAATACTGACTTACAGTGTTTCTTGTATTGTCCGACAGATAATGCGTAAAAAATTCTTCCCAGCTGAAATACTTTGCGCTGTCTGCATAATTCCATGTTTCTTCAAGAACTGATTTTGGAACTTCTAAGATTCCTGACTGTAGAATCAAATATTCGAAGGATTCGGGAGCGTAAACTGATATTGCACCACCGGATGCATCGGATAACTCCATACACTTTTGCATTTCCGGACCAAATGCTGCTCCGTCTACTATTGCCAACACTCTTTCATTGAAATGCTGTGATAAGATTTTTGTGATATTGCTCTTTCCTGCAGAACTGATACACTTATCAGGAAACAGCAGACTGAAAAATTCATTCCCTGAATTTGAATCTTCGGTTACAACAACATTCAAATCTAATATAGATTCAGGAACATTTCCATAAAGCCGATACATTTCATTGTATATCCGCTTGGGAAGTCTGTATTTACCTGAATCGCTGCCCTCACGAAGTCCGTATATTTCTTCAATGCTGTAAGGAAGATTAGGCATTCCTTCCCTGCTGACAATGATGTAGTAATTATCAGATTTCTTAACGGTATCAGCAAATTCAGTTGTTCTGAGGAATCCGTTTCCTTCATCTATGAAGAAGATCCTGTCTGAATATGTTTCTGTAAACAACTGCCAGTTTTCTTCATTGAGCACCGTACATTTCTTTTCGCAGATCAGTGTAATTCCTGAAGACGAAGGATTGCTGTTATATGCTCCAAGAAGACGAATCAGTTCAGATTTTCCAGAAGCACTGTCTCCTCTGAGGACTGTGATATTACGCTTTACATCAAGTCTGTAGCAAATTTTGTTATTGTATAAAACTATTTCGTATCTTCCGGTCATGAAAGTACCCCCGTAAAATTCACATAAACCTTATTCATCAAGCATTCCTTCAGAAATAACTCTCTGAACAAGGACTTGCCGTGAATCAACTATTTCATCAGTATTGGCTATGCGAATATGAAAGTCTTTATCTGGAAAATGCATCAGATGTCCGAGACGCACAAGTACGTCTTTTTCTTCAGATATCTTCAAAAGCCATGGAACGCAGTTGTCACCGCATGCAGATGCATTATAAACATGATCTTTATCATTATTGATCTGTATCAGAGTTTTTACTCCGCCAGACAGTCTGCTCACAGGTATTGAACCAAGCACCGGACTTATAACCAGATTAGGACTAACCAGTTCTGAACGGTCAATATCTTTCACCATCTGTTTTGAAACAGGATCATTAAGCCATTCATCTTCATAAGTGTTGTCGAAATACAGATCCGGATTATCTATGTAATTATCACCTTTGTATGTACCAAAATAAATACTGAGCATGTTCTATACCTCCATTATTCTAAGTATAACACGTTTCGTAATTTCAGGCAACAGAAAATGTGATGTGCCTTCGGCACATAATAAAAAAACAGACTACATGACCTGAGTGGTCACGCAGTCTGTTTTCTTTAATCGGTGATTTTCCTGTCAGCGACTGGAAAATTTCTATTTTATTTTCCGAAGGAAAATACTCCGATTCGGAACGCACCGCGTACCGAATTTCAAATATCAGATAAATCTCTGACTTCATACTCCGCTTCATCCCACGATTTCACATGATCCTGTATCGTTTTCTCGTCATAACCAAACCAGGTCATTTCCCATAGAACAAGAGAAACAAATTTCTCATATCCATATTCGGACAGGCTCTTCTCATCGACGGTATATCCAAGAGTGTATTTCCACGGATTGATTTCCAGCCCGTATTTTGTATCTGAAGCCTCATCAAACATATGTACTGCATCATATTCTTCTTCATCTGTCTTAACTCTTTCAATTTGTATAACTTCAGAATCAGATTTTACCGCTTCTATAGCTTTGATATCAGTAATCGCATGTCTGACGCACTGTTCTGTATGCTCAATATCAGGTGAATTCACGCACATTTTCAGAAAGCAGCGAACCGCTTCCTCAATATCGCATTTTTCTATCACTTCATAAAAGTACATATATTTTCTTCCCATTCAGTTTCTTTAAATCCCGGCAATACAAAATCATCTCCAACGAGAAGCGGACGTTTAACAAGCATTCCGTCAGATGCAAGAAGCGCAAACTGTTCATCCTCACTCATTGACGGAAGTTTCTTTGATAATTCAAGTTCTCTGTAGAGAATACCACTTGTATTAAAAAAAACGCTTAATCGGAAGGCCGCTTTTTGCATGTAATTCTCTGAGAGTTTTCTCATCCGGACGTTCTTCCTTAATATCAAGGGATGTATATGATATGCCGTTATCATCAAGCCATTTAAGAGCCTTTTTACATGATGTACATTTGCTGTAGCAATAAACTTTTATCATAATACTAACCGTCCTTTCAGTTTAACTGATGTTTTTATTTAGATATTTCCAGTATAGCATAATTCATTCCTTCATACAACAGAAAATGTGATGTGCCTTCGGCACATAATAAAAAAACAGACTGCATAACCTTAACGGCCACGCAGTCTGTTTCTGTTATCGGTGATTATCCAGTCAGCGACTGGATAATTTCAATTTTATTTTCCGAAGGAAAATACACCGAGTCCGATAAGCCACTCATTGCATGACCAATTTCAAACGTCATATCCGCCCTGTACGCTTGGTCTGAATTCATATGTCTTAAGGATAGCTCCGTTGTCGTCAGCGTTTTAAGTTTATATCTATTACCCTGTCTGCACTTTCAAGCAGCAGCGGGTCGTGCGAAGCAGCAAGAACCGTGATTCCGTTTTTGTTTACTTCCTTAAGCATATCTCTGACTATTTCGGCGCTTTCCCTGTCGAGATTTGATGTCGGTTCGTCAGCGATTATTATTTCCGGTTCCGTGACAAGAACTCTTGCAAGCATTGCCCTTCTGTATTCCCCGCCGGATATCTGTGACGGATATGATCCAAGAAGAGATGTGAGCGAAAGCCTTTCAGCGATCTCCTCTGCTTTTTGTTTATCGGGTTTCTTCTTTGCAGTATATGCCGGAAACAGAATGTTCTGCCAGACGGTCAGTTCCGGAAGAAGAGCATTCTTCTGCATCATGTACCCGATAATACCGCTCCGGAGAGCTGTACGCTCTTTTTCGGAAAGCTTTGAAATGTCCGTACCCTTTATGAAGACCGATCCGCTGTCAGGCCGGAGCATACCAGTAAGGATATTTAAAAGTGTTGATTTTCCGCATCCGGATGCTCCTGCAAGTGCAGCCATCTCACCTTTTTTTACTGTTATGTCCGTGCTTTTAAGCCCGTTTTTTCCGAACAGCTTTGTAATATTTTTTCCTTCTATCATGTCTGTTCCTCCATAAGCAGTGCCGGCTCAGTCCGGAGGATTCCTGCAAAAGTTACTGAGACAGCCGCTGCAAGCATCACAAGATCAATGCCGATAGTTCTGGCAGCAAGTGAAAAGGCTCCGGCCGGTGAAATAAGCTTGTACGGCATATCGAGTGCTGCCTTTACCTGTTCATGTAGCGGAAGCAGTATAATGCATATAAGTACCATACCCGCTGCAGCTCCGGCTGCAAAAAGAAGAAGATACTCGAAAGCGAAATATTTAAGCACCCTGCTTCGCGGACATCCTGCCGCAAGCATGCTTCCGGCTATTCTGCGGCGCTGCCTGAAAGTGAGCGTTACCATTGCAAACAGGGAAACGACAGCAATAATAACTGCACATGCTGAAACAATGCCTACCAGGTTAGACATGAGATCAATGTGACTTTTAAGATCTGCCGAAAGCTCATCGACAGGATAAACCTTTGCTTCGGTGCCTTCAAGAGCTTCATTCATACGTTTGGTCACCGTGCTTATGTCAGCATCTTTTTCAAGCTTTACAAGAAGCATTGAAACAATACCTGTTTTCTCGCCGAACATGAATTTATACTGTTCGGAAGCAGTTATTTCATTCGCTGCGGAATACGGTATAAAAATACTGTTGTCATATCCCATTCCTGTTTCTTCAAGTATTCCCGCAATGGTGAAATCGCGTCCGAATAACGTAATTGTATCGCCCTTTGAGAAATTACCGCCGGAACCTGCAAGAGCTTCATATCCGTTTAACTCATGAGAGCTCCCGGACCACTGTGATACGGCAAAATCTGTTTTCGGATCAAATGCAACTATCTGTATTCCCTCCTCAGCACAGCAGCTCAGCGCCAGCGTTTCCATGTAAAGCTGAGGTGTTACTGTCTCTGTTCCTTCAATAACAGTAATGCGGGACATCACATCATCTTTAAACATGATCGAACATGCCTTTCCTTTGAAAAGCATATCGCGTGTATTATCAAGATAAGCTTCCGGAACGATCATCATGTCAGCATATGATCTTCCGTAAAGTTTCTGTGAACCGTTTTTAAGATTTTCCGTGAACAATCCTGTTCCGAAAAGACATGCGGTTATTACAAAAAACAGAATAAATATAACGGCACTTCGGAATGCGCTTCTTGATATTACCTGTAAAACGTATTTACCGGTTTTCATTACTGATCACTTCTCTTCATCATTAATATGCACTTCTTTTGTGGACAAAAATATAAGGGGGCTTTAAGCCCCCCCGCGTTAATGTATAAATATTTTTGAACTAAACCTTATAAACACTATTTTACCTATCAGAATGATATGATTATATCATAATTAAATTTATCAGTCAATTGTAAGAACTAACAAAATCCATCCCTGTTTTCATTTAAATTCCTGTTGACATGTTGAATACAGTAAAAACAAAACTTATCCTGATTCCTATATACTATTATAGTTTTTTACTATAACCATTCCTGTAAGCGACAAGCATCAGGATATAACTTTTATCTATAGCTGACGATAGTTAAGTGATATTGGTCAGATTATTGACTTTACGTAAAGGTTCGGGTTATAATAAATAGCAGACCAAACACACCAAACCTATAGAATAAATCAATTACTTTTAATATCTCCGGTCCGGAAAAAGGCAACGCCCCCCCTGTTTTCTCTTTCCGCCGGAACGATATTACTGAACCTTACCGGATATCCGGAGCTGCATAATGCTGTTCTCCGGAATAAGGACGTCGGCATCACTTCCGTCTTCCTTATATGCAGGCGGCATAAACCGCTAAAAAATTCATATCATACAGGAGTGACAGGATGACAAACAGGATATCATCTTCAGTAAACATTTTAATTTCTTCATTTCTTCTGGCAGCAGTTAACACTTTCTGCAAACCGTGTCACGGACTTATGACTATGCCGTGTGAACGCAGCACGCATATCGCATTTATAGCTCTGGCTGTGATAATTGCAGCAAGTATACTTCGCTTCTTTTTAAAAAAAGGCGCACAGGCTGCTGCAGTTATAATAACAGTACTGAGCAGTATACTGCTCATACTTGCACCTGTAATGGGAAAATGCAAAGTCGCATTTATGTCATGTAATCTGAAGACTTTTCCCGCATTAAGAACAGGCGGCATATTTATTATAGTACTTACAGCAGTATTTACCGGAGCAGAACTTGTAAACACATATCTTAAAAAGGATGCAGTAAACGGAGTGAGATCAGTTTGAAAAGAAAAATACTTGCGGTCGCCGTACTCAGTATCATGCTTACAGGATGCGGAAGTACAGAACAGAATGCTGTTTCGAATGAAGCAAAGGAAACATCTGCTGTTTCAGAAACTGCGGCATCAACTGCCGAAGCAACTATAAAGGAAGAAACCACCTTTTTTTCGGAAACATCGTATTCAGATACAGTAACATCAGAGACATCCGGAACCGAAACATCCGTATCATCTGATTCAGATTCTCAGGAGGCAGCGGTGCCTGAAACAGAAGGCCATAAAGCAGAGGAAAAAGGCGCTGAAGAGACAGCGGTGAACACTGAAGAACCTCCGGCTGAAGAAACCATTCCGGTAACTGAATCCGCCGAAGAAAGATTCTACGGTGTTCTTATCGATGCTGACTGCAGCGATTTTGAAGATCCGCCGGCTCACGATCTTCCGTGCATGCTCATGGACGGATGCCGTGCAAGCGGATACGGTATCGACATTCTTAAAGATTACGGGACATGGGTATTTTATATGTTTGACCAGAAAGGTCAGGAGCTTACGCTTGATTATCTGCTGAAAACCAAACGTATGGATAATCTTTATGTATATGTAACAGGGAAATCTGAGGACAGTGTGATCAGAGTGAAAGGTCTTGAAGAAGCACCGTACTGATCCTTCCGGGGTACTTGATATGCAGATTGGCGCAGGTTTCAAATCTGCAGGGCAATATAATTCATCAGGAGGCACCAAAAATGTTAAAGAAATTCTTATCAGAAATCAAAGCTTTTGCTTTGGCATCAGTACTCGCAGTTTCACTGTTTACAGTACCGACAGTTTCAGCAGCAGAAGAAGAAAACTCAGAAAAATTAGTTACACCTTACAGTGATCTGTGGAAAGGAAACATATCCGTAAAGGTCGGTGAACCTGTAAAATGGTATGTAGATGTACCGGAGGATGTAACTCCGAAGGGATGTGGTGCAACCATCAAGATTCCTGGTCTCGGCTGGGGCACAGATACCCACAACAAGGAAGAGGGTCATCTTGTTCTCAAACAGGGTGAAAACTTCGTTTACGAGTTCACACCGTCAGAAACCGGAGACATTCTCTTCACATGCTGGATGGGTTCAGGATGCCATCACAATTATATTCACGTTACCGAAGACGGTACCTATAATGCTGAAGCAGTGGGTTCTGAAGCAGGTGTTCCCGACGCACTTGACGATCAGAAGGCAGCAGCCGCTCCGGCAGTAACAACAGCTTCTGCAGAAACGACAACAGCAGATGTGACCGTAGCACCGGCAGAAACAACTTCAGAAACTGCTCCGGCAGAAGTAACCACAGCCGCTGAAGAAACTACATCTTCTGAAGTAACCACAGAAAATGCCGTTACATCTGCAAAGGCAGCAGAACAGACTTCTTCCGTTCAGACAACAACAAGCCAGCCTGTTACATCTGCACAGGTGACCACATCAAAACCGGGAAATGTTACATCCACTCCGAAAACAGGTTCATCTGCTCCGACAGCTACTGTATTATTCATGATAACTTCACTCGGAGCTGCATTTATTACAAGGAAAAACCGCCGGTAATCAGGGAACAAAAAGCACCAGCTGATAACAACTTTTTTCTGTTGCCATCAGCTGGTGTTTTATTTATCCGATTATTCTTACGGTACTTCCGTTCTCTGTGTTCTTTACGAGTATCTGCTTCGGGATGCATTCGCCGAGTTTTTCAACGTGTGAGATGATACCTATCTGGCGGGCATCGCCGTCCTCGCCGGTAAGTTTGCTGAGTACACTGATCGCGCGGTCGAGTTTGTCACCGTCAAGAGAGCCGAATCCTTCGTCGATAAACATGGATTCCATGCTTATTCCGCCGGAATGATTCTTAACTACATCGGAAAGTCCCAGAGCAAGTGCAAGTGAAACCATGAATGCTTCACCGCCGGAGACGGTTCTTGTATCACGCGGAGGTGCTCCGGAATTGCACTGAATGCTGAGTTCCAGTCCGGCCTTTTTGTTTTTTGCAGAGGCTTCATACCGGTGAACGAGTTCAAATCGTCCGCCGCTCATATCAAGAAGACGGTAGTTCGCCTGATCGACGATCTCTCTGAAAACACTTCCCATAACATGTCTTTCAAAAGAAAGCCTGCCGCCCTCGCCGTTCGCACCGCTCAGAAGATCTGAAAGACGGATAAGCCTGTCGTAAGCCGGCTTTGTCCTGTCAAGTTCTTTCTTTAAGGATCTTACCTTTTCAGTGATACCAAGATTATTGTTCTTCATTTCACAAAGATCGCTGCAGCGCTTCTCACTCTTTCCGTACAAAACGGCTGCTGCATCTATCCGTTCGCTGATAAGGCCGGTATCAGTTTCCTTAAGGTCCTTCGTTTCTTCGGTACGTTTCAGCATATCCTCCTTGGCAGAATGAAGATCCTTCTGATAAGTGCTGATCCTCACCTGTTCAGCTTCTATCCATTTCTCCGGATCAATCTCCGGAGGACATATGCTCATAGCAACACGGTAATGCGAATCACCGTCAAATCCCGCTTCGCTGATCTTTGCAGTGAATTCTTCACTGAGCTTTACTGCAGCATTTTCAGTTTCGGCAAGTTTGTTACAGGCTGTATCAAGGCTGCCCTTTAAACCGCTCTGTTCTTCCTTCGCCCCGGAAAGATCTTTCTGAGCTTTTTCAATGGTTTTTACAATACTGTCGTGCTTCTTTTTCAGAGTTTCAAGTTCTTCTTCCGCTTCTTTTCTGGTATCGTACTTAAGCCTTGACTTTATTTCCTCATACCTTGTCTTCGATTCGGTAAGAACAGCTGATACCACGGAAAGATCAGCGTTAAGAGTGTTTATCACCTTCTCGAGTTTTTCATTTTCCTCTTCGTTCCTTTTACACTCTGCAGCTGTCGCAGATGCTTCTTCATCATCGGCCTTAGCTTTTTTATATTCATGTTCAAATCCGGTCAATTCGTTATTAAATGCATCAGATCTTTCTTTCAGGAATTTTTCGTCTGAAAGCATTTCCCAGGTACATTCACCGAAAAGCTTTGAGGCGCCTTCAAGTATGTTTTTCTTTTCCGTTTCAACCCCGGCACGAAGATTTTCATTCTCCTTTTCCTTTTCAAGCATCCTGTCTGATTCGGATTTATAGTCAGCGGATGCCTTTTCGACCGCTTCCTTATCCGGAATATCTGTTTCAGACCGGGAAACATCAAAACTAAAGGACGTATGTCTGGTATGACACACCGGACATACAGCTTCACCCTTATCACGGACTTCATCAAAGAGTTTCCTTTCAAGGATCTCTGCCTGTCCGTCAAGATATCTGCCTGTGAGATCCACGCTTATTTCATGCAGTTCCTTACACTTTTTCACAATATCGAGAAGCTCTTTTTCAGCTTTTTCAAGTTTCTTTTCTCTTTTTATATTTTCCGATATTTTTTTATTAAGTGCATCAAGATCTGCCTTCTTCTCTTTCGCACGATTAAGCTGATTTCCCGCCCCGGAAAGCCTTGCTCCGGTATCGCCGAGTTCTTCTGATCTCTTTTTCAGTTCCTTCAGGGCTTTTTTGTTTGCCTCTGATTTCTGAGTATTCTTTTCAAGAGCAGCTTTCGTTTCTTTTTCCTTTTTTTCAGCTTCCTTATACGCTGCAAGATGTTTATCGAGATCGTCGTATTCAGGAAGGAGCTTTTGAGCATCGCTTATGCTTCCTGTCAGTTTATCACGTTCAGGTTTGAGCTTTTCTGATTCTTCAAATGCTTTCTGACATGCGATGCACTTTTCTTCACTCTTTTCAAGTCTGACTTCAAGATCTTTTATCTGAGCTTTTTCTCTGTCAGATTCCTTCTTCTTCTCATTAAGGCTTTTTTCCACAGGGTAAACGAGATGAAGCGCCTGGCTGAATGTTTTAAGTTTCTCACCGGCTGCTTTAAACTCATTTTCCATGGATCGCAGTTTATTAAAATGTTCTTCTGCATTTCTGCATTTTTCAATGAGTGCATTGTTGCTTTCAGCGGTCTTTTTTTCTTCAATAAGCTTTTCCTTTTCCGCGGCAAGCTTATTTTTTTCCTTTTCCGCAGCTTTTGTCTGAGCTTCAAGGAAACTATTGAGTTTATCAAGGTTTTCAGAAAGCTCAGGATGATCGTAGCTGTAAAATGCCGAATCGGTTTCTGCAAATGATCCTGACGCTTCAGGAATGCTTATACCTTCAAGGATATGTCTTGCCTTGTCTTCGTCCTGTTTACGGAGATTTTTAAATTTGTTTCCGGCTGTTCTTACAGCTTCCTGAAGTCTTCTGTAAGGCGAACTGTCGAAAAGACGTCCGAGTATCTCGGCACGCGCTTCACTGTCGGCATCAAGAAATTTTCTGAATTCACCCTGAGCAAGCATGATTATCTGCTCAAACTGTTTCTTGTTAAGTCCTATTATTTCAGTAATGCGTTCCGTTACTTTTGTGTCACCCTCGGAAGGCATACAGTCCGGTTCAGTCAGAGACGCTCTGCTGGTCATATTTCCGGTCTTTGTAAAGTGCATTATACGCTCTGCCCTGTACTTCCTGCCGCTGACTTCAAATTCAAGTGTAACAACGGTATCAGTACCCGGATCGGCAGACTCACAGCGCATCATGTTTCTGGTTCTGTGCTCACCGCCCGGAGCACCGTAAAGTGCATACATAATCGCATCGAAAATGGTGGTCTTTCCTGCACCGGTGTCACCTGTAACAAGATAGAGTCCGGTACCGAGAGCAGCAAGATCTATTTTCGTGTAATTTTTGTAGGATCCAAAAGCCTGCATAGTAACAACTAACGGTTTCATTTGTTTCTGCCCTCCTGTTTAACGGAATACTCAATTATTCTGTCGGCGACCGCATCGATATCATCAATTCCAAGCAGTTCACTTACATGATCAATGAGTTCAAGCTCCTTTTCATCCGGTTCTGCCCCGTCTTTCATGAGAGCATAGAAATCAGCAAAATGTTCGGTAACGGTTTTTCCGCCCATGCATGCGATACTGTCACGCAGGTTTTCCTCATTACGCTTCAGTTCATAAATACCCGTTATTTCAAGCATGCGGTTTCCGACCGCTTCCGCTGCTGCACGCAGTTCTTTTGCCAGATCCGGTCTTACTTTACAGTCGGTTATCTTCGCTTTCAGATATTCATTCTTATATTTTCCGGAAACGAGTTCATTTATAATATTTTTATAAGTATCTTCGAGTACCCTTACCTTATGAAGCGGACGTATCGGGATAATTTCCGTAGATACTTTCCCGCCTTTGGCACCCAGTTCAACAAGGACAGGTCCTTTTTCAGTATATTTCGCCTCGTCAAAATGATAGCAGAGAGGCGAACCGGCATAACGGATATTCGGAGGTCCTACCTGCTGAGCTGCATGAATATGACCAAGAGCTGTGTATTCGAAATCTTCAAACGCTGAATAATCGATACCGCCGACACCGGCAACCATCGTTTCGGAACCGCCGCGTTCGGCTTCAATTCCGCCGCGGGTAACGTTCTGATGAGCGACCATGACGTTACGAAATGAGGTATCGATGTCCTGGTGTTTTAAAAGTTCGCGGCAGGCTGTGTCGTAGTCACGGAAGTCTGTCCCGAGCATGTCATTTACAAGAGCCGGGAAAATGTACGGCATGAGCCAGAAAACGACATCTCCGTACTCATCGCGGAGTGTAACGTGAGGGATTATGCCGTTTCCCGGGATAACGCCTGAAATGTGCACACCGTTCCTGCTGAGGATACTGCTTGCAAAGCCAAGCTTCTGACCGGAATCGTGATTTCCCGCAGCAATAAGAACAGGAACGTTCATTTCTGCAAGTTCAGTTATAAACTCATCCAGAAGTGCAACGGCTTCGGAAGACGGCGTACTTCTGTCATAAACGTCACCGGCAATGACTACTGCATCTGCCTTTGTTTCACGTACCGTTTTAATGAATTCATTTTTCCAGTACGGCTGGTCTTCCTTTACGAGCGCAACTTCATTCATATACTTGCCGAAATGAAGATCAGCAATGTGTAAAAATCTCATAATTACTTTTCCCCCTTTTAATACTTATAATATTGATAAACGGATCTGCGACAGGAGAGATTACAGGGCTTCGCCCCGTTCCCCTTCATGATATATCGTCATTTAGATAATAGTCATATTTCATAGTAACAGCAATATTATCCCCCAGGCTTTGTTTACATAATAACCTTCTTCCTGCGGTCGTTCTATTACGATGATCTGCATTCCGAGTTTCTTTGCAGCAGATATCTTTCCGGCAAATCCGCCGGCTTTTCCGCTGTCCTTTGTAACAAGAATATCACAGCCTTCAAAATCACGGATGTTTTCGTACTCGCTGAAAGGACCTTTTCCGGTAATAATATCAGTAAACCCGCAGCTTCTGCATTTTTCTGCATTTTCCGGATTGTCGTAGACCCTTATCCGTGAACGGTCAGCAAAGCAGGAAAAAACGGCTGCTTCCTTGCTTCCGGTCGCAATAAAGATCTTTCCTTCGGTATTTCTCAGATAATCTGCCGCCTGTCCGGCATCATCAACATATACCGCAGATTCATCACGCTTTTCCGGCTCTCTTTTCACACGTATATATCTTTTTTCGGAATAACCGGAACGTGCTACCGCCTCCCTGATATTCGCCGTAATGTTCTCAGCATACGGATGCGTAGCATCGACCACGGCAGTATATCCGTTTCCAAGTAGTTTTACAATATCATCGATACTTTTGGTACCGACAAGTTTTTTTAAATACTGCGACGACGGAAGAAGGTCACTTCCGTACTCAGTTGTTACACATATGTCGGCATATATCCCCTTTGCAGCACATCTTTCTGCAATTATACGCCCTTCGGTAGTCCCGCCGAATATGAGCAGTTTTTTCATAACTTATGATCACCTTCCCTGTTTTCAACCGCTTCATTCATTAAACGCTGAACCGGACGACGTATACGCGCCGTCCGGTTGACTGATGATCCGTGTATTAACACAGAAAAAGCATATTACTTAAGCAAAGCACTGAGACTGTTAGGAACTCCGCGCGGTCCTCTTACTGCGAATACGCCGAAATCCGTTTTCAGTCTTTCAAAGGTAAACTGATCCGCCTCATACCTTTTCAGAAGTTTTATTTTCATAAGTGCTTTGATCGTCAGTCCGTCGCTGTGATAGTTATACGGTATATCCGTTTCGAGCACCTTACATCTGTACATGATCGCGGAAACGGGTGCTCCGACATAGATATACACGATGTCGTTCTTTATTATTCCTGCACCCTGTTTCCAGTCGATGGTATCAGTATCGTCAAATGCGTGGATTATATCGTAATACTTCGGATTGGACGGGATCAGCCATTCCTTCGGCTGACGAAGTGCTTTCCTTTTCTTCTTTGAAGCGGTCGCACTGAAGCCGATATCGATAAGTTCACAAACAGCTTCAAAAGGAACAGTTCCGTCAAGTGCTATCGAGATCCAGTTGCCTCTGCTTATATGATAACCGGGATAGTAACCGTCCAGACTTACAAGATAATCCCTCATGAGGATATCTTCAAGTTTGACGTTCAGTATATCGACCATTCCACTTTTTTCACTGTCTATCTTTTCATATGAGATATTCATAATGATACCGAACCATTTCCGGTTGTCACTGTGACGAAACACTGCATAATCCGGATACCTCTTCCACAGATACTCCGGATCTGCCTTGTATTTTTTCTTTATGTATTCTGTAACTTCAGAACGCATTGAATCATTCATTTCGTTCCTTCTCTCTTAGTTCCTGTTTATCGTTTCTTAATTAACGGCAAGCTTCAACTGTAGATTTTATTTAAATTGTGCCGCAGGCACAACCTTTAGTTTATCATTATCATAACATAATCCGGAGTAAACATCAAGGCAAAACGGGCAAACAAATATATTTCACGGCCTGATTGCCGGTCTTTTTAATATCTGATCATCTGTCTGTAACAATCTTTTTTGTCATGCGGAAATCATTTAAAGATTTTTTAAACTTTGAAATGTTATTATATATTCAGACGACAGATAAATATGTCGGAGAAAAAGTGAGCTTTAATACTGAGCTACGAAAAAAAGGAGAAGCAAACATGTTTTTCAAAATGCTGAAAAATGATCTGAAAATGAAAAAGGGACTTAATCTGATCCTGTTCATTTTCATTGTTATCGCATCGGTACTGGTGTACGTCAGTGCATCGCAGCTGTATATTCAGCTGACCGGTGAGGAACGTACTGTGAAAAGCTGCAGTTCTTCGGACCTGATCATGATGTTTGAAAACACTGAGGAAAAGCGTGAGGAGAAACTTGAGATTATTTCGCAGAGTCTTACTGAACACGATTTTTTCGGTGATTTTTATCAAAGCGAAGGCGTAACTGCGGAAGCAAAGCAGTTTGACTTTGAAAGGATCGATGAGGACGACAAGGAAAGCTTTTTTGAGAAAATGCAGCTCATCACCACCCTTCCCCGTGAATGCAACCTTGTGTATGACACGAATGACAAACCCTTCTATGTAAAGAACGGGACTGTATGGATTTCTCATAAAATGCGCGATGTCACAGGATCCAAAACCGGTGACCATTTGAAGATCATCACACCTATGGGCCGTGTATATGAATTCGAGATAGCCGGATTCTACAAAGAACCTACCGCTATCTACCTTTTCAAATATTTACTTTCCGATGATGACTACAAAGTGATCTCGGCTGATTTTCCGGTAAAAACAGATATTTTTTCCGTTTACACTCCGGAAGTAAACAATGACATTACAAGCGCTTTCTTTTCTGATCTGCGTAATAATCACGGAATACAGATTATAGACGGCTGGTGGAGCAGGAGCACAATGTCAGATGACTATGTGGTAATATTCATAATCACATTCTCGATGATCCTTATGAGTATTTTCATGCTTGTCATTATACTTATGACCATACGTTTCACCATGATATCCGCTCTTCGTGATGAGGAAAAGGAGATCGGCATGATGCGTGCAATGGGTATCGATTCCCTTCGTTTCCGCTGGCTGTTTGTTGCAAAATACATTGCATTTGCTGTCACCGGCGGAGTTATCGGCATAATCGCCGGAATACCGGTTTCCTACAGACTTATGCACCTTTTTGCCGGCGGCATCACATGGCCTCCGCTTCATGAACTGGTACTTGTCGGTGCTGCATCTGCTTTGCTTATGACTTCATCGGTAATACTGTTCTGTCTGTTTGTAATGAGACGAATAAATAAAATATCCGTAATCGACGCTATACACGGTGAAAACCGGGGCGAGCGTTTCGGAAAGGCATCTGCGCTGCTGCTTCACAGACGAAAAAAGATGCCTGTACCGGTATATCTCGGACTGTCGGATATTCTTACACGCATAAAGCGCTACATCTTTCTTGTGATAGCGTACACTCTCGGCGGAATGATGATCCTGCTTCCTGGATATCTGTACCACTCAGTAATAAATCCTGAGTTTATGAAATACAGTATGATCTACAGTTACGACTTCTTCCCGGACTTCAGTGACGAGATGATGAAGGAATATGAAAAAAGGGAAAATGCTGAAAACAAGTTTTTCTGGGATATTTACAACGACGACCTTAAAAACAATGGAATAAACGCACACGTAGATACCTACTGCTACAGCGGCGGTGAACTTTATACTGGTGGACGGTGCGACTGTGATGTATATTTTAATTTTGACGATATGTCCCCGATCATTTACAGCGAAGGAACTGCACCGGTTCTCGAAAACGAGATAGCAATGTCGAGCTACACAGCAAGAAACCGTGGAATAAAACCAGGAGACGAAATAGAGGTCGGCCTTAACGAATATTCCGGAGATAAGCTTCACATCACACTCAATAAGAAGAAAGTGATCGTCACCGGTCTTATCGATATGATGGAATGGGGATCACCTTACCTCATAATGGGAAGCGAATACGATAAAAGCTGTATAAACGGAAAAGGTTATTATGCACTGAACATATACTCCGATGACAAACAAACCGAGTGGGATAAAATGAACGAGCTTTTCGGCGGACATGTTATGACCGGAGAAGAAGCGATCATGCGTTATCTTGAAGACTACGAGATCCCGCTCAGACTTTTCAGAAATGTGGTTTTCGCAGCAGTTGTATTCGTAAACATTCTGCTTACTGCCCTTTACATGAACATTTTTATTTCGGAAGACAAATCAGAGATCGCACTTCAGAGATGTCTCGGAACAGACGACAGAAAAATACGTTCCGCTGAGCTTTTCAGAATGATGACGCTCACAGCCGCATCAGTCATCGCAGCCATAATTATATCAAACTCTGTCGGTGCGAGGATGTTTGACTCACTGTTCGGAGCGATAAATCTTTCAGGATTCAGATTCATACCGATGCCGGTACTTACTTTTGTCATCATGCCGGCCGTATCACTGCTCACAGTGCTCATACCTTCACTAATAAGACTTGGAAGAATAGATAGGATCGATATACGCAGCATAGCAGAAGAATAGGAGAACAGAATGAAAATAATATCAGTAAAGGATCTTTGCAAGACCTATATAGTAAAATCGCGCAGCAGCAACGTTCTTCAGAACGTAAACTTTGAAATGGAAGAGGGCGAATTCGTTACCGTAATGGGACCGAGCGGAAGCGGAAAATCCACTCTGCTCTATACAGTAAGCGGCATGGACAGCGCCACAGCCGGAGAGGTCGTTTTTAACGGAAAAAATCTTTCGGCGCTTAGTAAAAAAGAGATAATGCATCTTCGCCTTACGGAAATGGGATTTATCTTTCAGCAGATGTACATGATGAAAAAGCTGTGCATACTCGATAATATCGTCCTTCCGGGATATCAGGCCGGCGGAGACCGCAAGAGTATTAACGAGCGCGCCTTAAAGCTTATGCGGAGACTCGGTATAGCCGAGACTGCCGAGCATGAGATAACTGAAGTATCCGGCGGTGAACTGCAGCGTGCCTGCCTGTGCCGTGCCCTGATAAACTCACCGAAGATAATATTTGCCGACGAGCCGACCGGTGCTCTTAATTCCAGTGCGGCATCCGGTGTAATGCGTGAACTGGTAAATGCCAACCGTGACGGTACAGGCGTTCTTATGGTAACACACAGTGCAAAAGTGGCAGCCCAGAGTGAACGTGTCATCTATCTTGTGGACGGCGGCATAAGGGGCGAAGTAAGTCTCGGAAAGATAAACGACGAGAGTGAGATACCGGCACGTGAAAGGGTTCTGAACTCATGGCTTGCAGAACAGGGATGGTAAAGGAGAAGTACAATGAAAAGAATAAAAACATTGCTTGCCGGAATTGCTTCGGTATTTATCCTTACGTCCTGCACGGCAAAGACGACCTACGAAGGATTCACCATACCGGATCAGGGCGGAAGCACAATGACTCCGGCGGCGGAATATTCACGAAGCCTGGATCTTGATGACGCCTGCCCTGAGGAACAGACACTTTCTGAATACTCATCTGAAGACGGACTTTGTGTTATTGAAAAGAAGGAACACTACTACGCGGTCACACTTGATCTTGAAAAAGGTGATCACTACAAAGCAGGCGCCGCCTATGCGGAAGCAATACTTAAGGCAGTACCGAACTACGGCGAAAGCTTTGAACCTTATCTTTTCGAAAACATTACCATGATGTTCAGCGAGGCAGATGAGGAAAGTTACAAGTCACTGACCAGGCGTGTTACTGCACTGAAAGATTCACTTGAAGATGAATACCGCCTCGAAGCAGAAGGTTTTGCAGACAGAATAAGCGGCGGTGTTCACGGATTCAGCAAAGACGGCGTCATATCATACGAGGAAGCACTTACGCTTCAGATGGTCCCGGACGCACTCCGCGGCACATCGTGCAGTGCTGTTTCACTCGACGGAAGCCGTACAGTTTCCGGAAAGCGTATTTCCGCACGCATCCTTGAATGGATGATGGGAAGCTCGGACCAGCTTGCAGAAATACAGGCTGTCATGCGGTTTAAGAACGGAAACCGATCAGTCACCACAGTTTCTGCGCTCGGACTTCTTGACGTAATATCGGGGTTTACTGACAACGGTGTTCTTGCCGGAATACTCGATGTTGGCGGAACAAATCAATGCGAATACACTTACGAAGGAAAGACATGCTACACATTTGCACTGCGTCACGCCCTTGAAAACTCGGTAAACGCCCGTGACGTCGCTGAATACATGCTGGCAGGAAGCGATAAATTCACCTACAGCCACAACATTTATGTTACAGATGAAAAAGATGCTTTCTGTGTCGAAAACAGCGCAAACGAACTTATCGGAAAAGCGAAGATCAGGACGGAGACCACTCCCCTGCGTCCTGACTACGGCAATGTTCCGGATGGTGCCTTCTTCGTGGTAAACTGCTACGTTTCAGAAGAAAGCCCTGACAAAAATGCTTTCGATCTCCGTAATCTTATAAGGTGGCGTAAAATGGCCGAATGGTTTGACGGTGATGAAAAATTCACATCCGGCAGTTTCCGTTCCCGCCTTGCTTCCGAAACAAAGGAAAACTACGACAGAGATCTTCCTGTCGAAGGAGCAGATGCCGACGCATTCCACGTTCTCGTCATCGACTACTCCACCGGCGAAACCGATGTTTCATTCTACCGTCCCGATGACGAAGCAGGCGTGCCGGAATATATAAAAATTGCAGAGATAAAGAAATAAAGAGACAAATAAATACAGAACAAAAGATACAAACAGAAAAAACGGCATCGCTTAAAACGGTGCCGCTATTGATTTGAACACTGAAACTGTGATATAATGGGTGTCATGAACGTGCTGTCTGCTTAAATGAACAGCACAAAAAAATACTGATTTACAAAGGCGGTGACTTATCTGACTGACATACTTATGATAGAAGACGATCCGGAACTCGGAACACTAATAAAGGACTTTCTTGTCAAAGAAAAATTCTCGGTAAAGCTTTGTCCCGACGCGGAAAGCGGAACAGAACTTCTCGAAAAGGAAGAATTCAGACTTGTTCTGCTTGATGTAATGCTTCCGGGCAGAAACGGATTTGAGACATGTTCGTATATACGCTCAAAGGGAAACACGCCGGTACTTATGATGAGTGCCAGAGATGACGAACAGAGCATGCTCACCGGATTTGAGACCGGTGCTGACGATTACATCGGCAAACCGTTTTCCGCTGCTGTACTTACGGCAAAGATAAAGGCCATGCTAAAACGAAACGGTGAACAGAATGAAACTTCTCACCTTTCCTCACACGGTATCACACTCGATCCGGTTTCACGAAGCGTTACAAAGAACGGAAATGAGATACGTCTTAACATAAAAGAATTTGCACTGCTCAAGTGCCTTATGGAACACGAAGGCGAAGCAATGACCAGGGATGTGCTCTTCAATGAAGTCTGGGGACACGACTGTTTTACCGAACCCTCAACTGTCAGCGTTCACATCCGCTGGCTCCGTGAAAAACTGGAAGAGGACATAACCCATCCGGAACTCATTAAAACCGTCTACAAGCTCGGCTACCGTTTCGGAGGTGAATGATGAAACGACTCGTCATCTCACTTGCCGCGGTAACGCTTCTTTTCGCTGCACTCTCTCTGCTGTGGCTGTACGCCGTTCCGGAACTTACCCTTTCACGTATAAATGCAAGGTCAGTTACGGTCAACAGATTAAACAGCATGCTTGAAAATGAGATCTCAGAAGGCAGAGATGCGGAAACGTGTGTCTCAGAACTGTCAGATATTCACGAAAGTCTGATGCCTGACAGCATAAACTTCCTTTCTGCAGACAATACTGAAGGAAGTATTTTTGCAGCATCCGGAGGCGGCGGAAACATGATCTGTCCGGTACACAAAAACGGTGAGATCATCGGCTTTGCCGTTTACACCTACTCCGATCCGCTTAAGCATATCTCCGACGTACTTGTGCTTTCCGTCCTCGCTTTCTGCTGGATTGCTGCCTCGGTATTTCTGATCTTTATCTATACAAACATTCTTAAGCCGTTTAAAAGGCTATCAGAATATCCGGAACGAATTGCTAAAATGCCAGACACAGACAGACTGCCAGAGACGCGTAACCGTCGTTTCGGGAAGTTCATCTGGAGTATGAACATGATCCGCGACGTGCTCATAAACGAAAGAACCCGCTCGGAAAGACTCGAAGGACAAAGGCGCACTCTCCTCGCCTCCGTAGCCCACGGTGTAAAAACCCCGGTCACGAACATCCGCCTTTACGCCGAAGCGATAAAAACCGGTCTTTACTCCGAAAACGGAAGCGACAACGCGGCTCTCGCCGAAAAGATTGACCGAAACGCTGAAAAGATACAGTCACTGGTAAAGGAACTTATCGAAACATCGGCTACTGCTCAGAGCAGCTACACACCGGAAATATCATCTTTCTATATTTCCGAACTGGCAAAACTCATTTCCGGCGAATACTCCGAACGAATGAAAATAAGCCATATCCCGTTTGAAGTGAAATGCAGCTCCGGACACATAATGAACAGTGACCTTTACGGTCTTGTCCGCATTGTTTCGCAGCTCATCGAAAATGCTGTCAAATACGGAAACGGCGAAGGAATAAAAGTACTAATCGAATCCGATTCCGACGGCGTATGCATCTCAGTCCGCAACAAAGGCGAACTCCTTCCGGAAGAGGAACTGCTCTTCATTTTCGACAGCTTCCGCCGCGGCTCCAATTCACATGACGTCGAAGGCAGCGGAATAGGCCTGTTTACTGCAAGAACAATAGCCTCCGCCCTCGGCGGAAGCATATGCGCAAGAAGACTTGAAGACTCCGGCGAAATGGAGTTTACAGTTTATATACCTGACTGATGACGAAAGCGGAGCCGTGGCTCCGCTTCCTCATTTAATCGGTACGCCTGCGGCGTGCAATCTGTAAAATACGAACCGGCAAACGAATACAATATTTGATATATAGGACTGTATTCAAATCAAAATATATAATTTATTCAAAATTCGGTAATTTCTCGTTTTACCGAATCTCAATCAAATCGTAAAAAATCGAATTATCTTCGAATTTTCAAATCTGTTCATGGTATAATCATCATAATAAAAAGATGCCAACGATTATACTTATTTAGGAAAGGACAGATTTTATGACTATTACATGTAAACTCGGCGATATTAAGGAAAAGGATATGATCTGGAACCTGATTGGAAGTGACAGTGAAAATACTGAACAGATCGAAGTTAAGCCTGCTGATTTATCCGAAGGGCTCAAAGCATTTGAACACAAAAGATTATTTGAATACAATTTCAAAATAATGATTCCGAAACTGAAAGGTTTCTTTAAACTCGCATATGAAAAAGAAGTAGCTTATCCCACATGGAAGTTCATCGGTGATTTTATTCATTTTTATGAAACCGGTTCTGACAAGCCTTGCTATGTAACCAGTGATGATCTGTATTCTACTGTTAAATACATTGTTTCCTGCAGTACTGACAAGACTAACGTCGATGTTCTGGAATGCATAATTGAAGTTCCGGATGAACCGGAAAATCTATATCATTGCAAACTATACGAAGCTAATCATATTCTTTTTTATATACTGTATCCGGATGTATATCCGATTGAAATGATAAAAACAGATGCATGGCCTGAATATGAATTTTATATGTTCAATCTTACTGTAGAGGTGCCTTCTCTCGGAATTTACTTTACTCGTCATACAGACCGAAGCTTAAAACCACAAGATTGGAATTACGGAGATTATTTTGATCTTATTCAGGAATACCACATGTATTCTGTTAAAACAGATGAAAGACTCACATGGGATACCGATGTAGACATGACCGAACTTACTACTTATATTTTCAAAGACATGACTCAAGATGAAATCGACCAGCTGGATTGCTGTATTCACTCACCATATCCGGCTGAAATATTCGATCAGTTTTTACCTGGTGTATTCAAGCCTAATGACGAATAATTTTTTTGAATCATACACAATCGGAAGCGGAGCCAATGACTCCGCTTCCACCTTTTATCGGTACGCCTTCGGCGTGCTATCTGTAAAAAATGTAAACCGGCAAACAATTTTCGTACATAGTTTGCCAGTTAATTCCATTGTTAAATCATCACTCTTAGAAAATTCTTGATTCTGCTATTTTTCTTACTGCTTCGATTGCAATTTCATAATCTATTGGTTCTTCAAGAAGCTGTATAGTAAGAGAATCATAATCCTCTTTATAAACATTTGTATCTACTCTTCGTTTGCCGGTTCAATTTTTATTTCCAATCATTCCGCATCAGCATTTAAAGCCTTCTTCGCATTCTTCTCTTTGATGAGAATATCTGCAAATGCAATTGTCATTGCTCCGAGGGCAAGCCATTCAAATGATGATATGCTGCTGTATGTTGCTGTCGGACTTACGATTTCTGAGATGTATCTTACTATTACTGAAACTGCCGTGATAGCGTATCCCATCTTGAATATTGCATTTCTGATTCTCTGTGACTTTTTCATATTGATTTCTTCCTTTCGGTGTTTGTAATTTCATTTTTGTTTTCGGGGTGTTCCCCTTTCCATGATTTTATTATACACCTTTCGGGAATTGTGGTCGTTCGTTTATTATTACGGTACATTACAGTTTTGTAAGGTTGGTGTGAAACGAAGCGTCATCCTATTATCTCATTCGCATAAGTTTCTAAATATTCCACTATATCTTTAAGCGTCCACTGCCAGTAATCATCAAGCGTATCATCCGTCACAGCTTGTAATAGTTTCTGATACATAGTTTTGATTTTTACACTGCTTAGTTGTTCCGGAGAGAACTTATTAACTAAGCTCATTAAAAAATCCCATGAATTCTCATCTTCATACGGATCAAAGGAGTATATTTTTCCATCAGCTCGATGCACGTTCCATGTAAAATCGTAATCAATATCATCATCGCACACATTCTTTTCCACGTTTAGATCAGTATGTTCTGCTTCAGTTGCCTGTACTTCTATAAGAGTTTCACCGATGCAAACAGAAGCACCTGAAATTTTTAAATATGGAATGCAACTTTCTATTACTGATACCGGAATTGGTTCTTCATCGGCTACATATGAGCAATATGTAAGCATCAGAATTTCATAGACAGCTGTAAACAATGTGATAGGATCAATCATTAACGCTCATCTCCTCTTATTCTGTCTTCAATATAATCATAAATTTGAAAATAATCATCGTCATCTTCCTCATGTTTTTTCAGCCAGTTCTGCAGATATTCCTTTGTCAGCAGCTCAGGTGATTTCGGATATACTTCGTTTTTCCACATTAAATACCTCAGGTGCAGTAAATCGCTCGGATATACATATGTTTCTTCTGAATCACCAATAGTAATCCTCATATTACCAAGATAACTGATTTTAACAAAGATATCTATATCATCTATCGTGTATTTCCATTCATCACCTATAATTCGTTTAACAGTAACATGATCTTTTCCACCCGGTATGAGTTTTATCATATCATTTGTTTCATCTAAATCCTGCCAAACCGATTCTGAAATTAGTTTGGAATAGCATTCAACATATATATTCCGGTAATCGTCGAATTGGCACAATTCATCGCGCCAATTCTCATGATTCTTTTTCCATCCATAATCAACAACTTCTCTCTTCTCGCTGTCAGTAACAGTACAGCCCTGTAATTGTACGGGTTTGATCAGATCACAAGTCATATACAGCATATCTCCACGACCACAAAGTTTCTCAGCTCCGCTAACACCAAGAATCAATCCAGATTCTGCTGCGGTATCTGTACGAAACGCTATACGTATCGGAACTATTTCACTAAGATCTCGTGTAAATGTAGTATAAACAGGTTTGCTCGTAGTAATTATCAGATGTATCCCCGCTTCACTGCCTGTCATCAAAAGACGTCTGATAACATCTTCACTCTTGGCACCGTAATCTGCAATAAGATTTTCAAATTCACTTATCACCACGATAAAATACGGCAGTTTTTGATATCTGCCATCGTTATCTGAAAGCATCTTATTATACTCTTCAAGATTGTTTATTCCCATCTTTGAAAACAGTTCAAAACGTGTATGCATTTCTCTGATCAGATCATCAAGATACGCTATATGCCATAATGAATGAGCTCTCGTATTATTTTTGGTATCCATCTCTTTTAATATGATATTCTCATATGGAACCCAATAAAAAATACTTGTAATCATGGAATTGATACATGATTTTTCAACAGCATCTTTTGCTCCGATCATCACATGCTTCATCTGTACAAGATCCCCGGTTACAATATTTCCGTCCTTATCCTGACCAATCACTACGGGGAGTATGCATTCTGAATTACAAAATTTATCACTTTCGATCACATCACGGAGAGTTATTAACTCCTGGTTTTTATTCTTCTCTGAAACGGTTCCTTTGCTAAGAAGATCGATAGGAAAATATCCTTCTTTCTTTTCTGATACCTTAACTTCATCGCTCACAAAGCATTCTCCTCTCATTTTCAGAGTATATTATTGTCCTGTTCTTAAAAGGATTATAACATGAAAAGTACTGAAAATTCGAAGATAATGATATTTTTTGCGCCTTTGGCGCATTATGAATGAAGCGGAGCCGCGGCTCCGCTTCCACCTTTTATCGGTACGCCTTCGGCGTACTATTACTCTCAGTATATTGTAAACCATCATTCACGTTCCAATTCCTAATAAATATATTTCCGCAAAAATAAAATATTTTGCCGAAACATATTGCTGATTACTCCTGGATATGTTATAATATATATCGGCAAATAATTAATATTTTGCTGGTATATAAGAAGGAGATGATGATATGTGGTATAAAGACAGTATTTCAAAACTGGATAAAAACAAAATTTACAATCGCAGACAGCTATATGCTATTCTCTCAGCAGCAAAAACGGATTTATCTTTTAATTCTTTCAACTGGACACTGAACGATATTGTAAGCAAAGGTATGATAACAAAAAAAGCCAGAGATATGTATCTCCTTGCTGACGATTCAATTGACAAAAGCATTTATATTCCTATATATAACGAAAAAAGTAATGAACTAATACTGAACGTTGAAAAACAGTTTCCTTATCTTGATTTTGTTTGTTTTGAAAGTGTTATGCTTAACGAATTCCTAAATCATCTGATTTCCAGAAATACGATCTTTATCATGGTTGAAAAAGATGCTTCAGATTTTGTATTCAGATATCTTCAGGAAGAAACAGATAAAAATATTTTATTAAGACCTAATTCAAAAGAATGGGATGCTTATTGGAATCAGGATAGTATAATAGTCCTGAACCTGGTCAGCGAATCTCCAAAGGACAGAAAAAAGCCGCATGAAATAACAATCGAAAAACTTCTTGTTGATATAATTGCGGAAAAATCATTCGGCTTTTTAATCAGCAAAAGTGAAGTAGAAGGAATATTCAGAACGGCTGCAGAAAGATATAAAATAGACACTATCCGACTCATGAGATACGCCAAAAGAAGAAACAAAGCAGCCGAAATTATGAACTTGCTGGAGGAATGCAGCATTGCTTAAAAAAGACAATTTCACCAGAGAAAATATAAACCGATTATCATCTTATTAAAACTTACAATTTCAGGAGGGATGAAAATGTCTGAAAATGAATTCAAAAAAATGTGTGAACTCGATACTATCGCAGAAGAAGCTGGCGGCTATGTAGCCTACCATCCTTCATATGAAAATGAAGTAATATATAACTACCGGGCAATCTTAGAGTATTGCCAAGAACGAGGTATCGAACCTCTTGACTTAACTATAAGAGAGATGCAGCAATTTATAGTTGCATAATTTACATTATTCATTCAGCTGAAAAAGGCAGATGTCCGTATTTGAACATCTGCCTTTTTCTATGTATTTCCAATCATTACGCATCAGCATTTAAAGCCTTCTTAGCATTATTCTCTTTGATAAGAATATCTGCAAATGCAATTGTCATTGCTCCGAGGGCAAGCCATTCAAATGATGATATGCTGCTGTATGTTGCTGTTGGGCTTACGATTTCTGAGATGTATCTTACTATTACTGAAACTACTGTGATAGCGTATCCCATCTTGAATATTGCATTTCTGATTCTCTGTGACTTTTTCATACTGATTACTTCCTTTCGGCATTTATAAATTCATTTTTGTTTTCGGGGTGTTCCCCTTTCCATGATCTTATTATACACCTTTCGGAAGATGTGGTCGTTCGTTTATTATTACGGTACATTACAGTTTTGTAAGGTTGCTGTGATATGAGGATTGATTATTAAATTGAGGCAGAGCCGCGGCTCCGCCTCCTCCTTTTATCGGTACGCCTTCGGCGTGCTATCTGTAGAAACGCGAACCGCCAAATTACTACATTTAAGTTTTTTACTGCCACGCTCTATCTTTATTATTCCAGATTGATGTAAATTCTTTTCCACTAATAATACTTTCAGAAATAGGTAACAATAAATCTCTTATAATAACGATGACTCTTTCTAACTCAACCTTAACTGTAGCTTTTTTCTTATTCAGAAAAATATCCCATCTGCTGTTATGAATCGGACTGTTTATAAAAGCAGATTTGAAAGCAAAAATATCATTAAATGTCGTATTTCTATGAGCAAAGGTTTCCTGGACAGCATCTTTCAGTATCTCTCCATCCAGTTCATAATCTCTTGTAGCCCTTGCAAATTCTCCGTCAAACAAAGCATACAAGAATATACCGCCCTTTAATGTAAAGCGATCTGAAAATTCAGAAACTGAAATTCTATATACTGTTCTTTCAAGTCCATAAGCCTGAAGCAAATCATTAACAGATATACTGCAGGATACAGCTTTATTCTTTATCCTGTCTTTTACCGAAATCGCACTTATCAAACAAGCACCTCCAGATACTGTCTCATTATTTTCTCACACTTCATCAATGAAGCATAATAAAGCAACCGGTTTAGATTTCTTTTGTCTGTTTGCAGATAATTAGTAAGAATCTCTTTTGTCTCTTCAATCCCAACCTTTTCTCTGTAAAAAACAATGTCAACTACTGTTTTTTCTATATCATATATTTTGAATTCATTACCATCATCGCCAACCGTTGTAACACCAAGTTTGTGACGTTCATTTGTATAATAATGAACATTAATAGGCGGCCATTCAAGCGTTGCTGAAACCTTTGATTTTCGTGGAATAGCCACATCAACAGAATCAGGCATATATGTTGTAAGATTATAATACACTGCCGCACTTAGCAGACATACCACGCCATCGGGTGCATACGCTTCTGCATAGTAAAAATCTGATTCTTCTCCAGAATACTCTGTGTTCTCATAATAACTTTTATTTAGCTTAATTAGTTTGCCAGAATTGACCAGTTTACTAACCTTATACTGTGACAAGCCAATATTTCTCAGATCATTCATTGAATAGATTTTCTTTTTTTCAGACAAAGTTACTGTACTCATATTCCGCACCACTTTCCTGTTTTAATTTATTTTCGGCATATTTTCATTTTGCCGATTTTCAATTAAATTATAACATATAAAAAGTGATATGTCAACTATTTAAAAGCAAATGTAATACTATTTGATTGATCAAACCGCATTCAAATCTGATCAAAATAATTAAACGAATTTCTGCAATTTCTGATATTTGCCGAATTTCAATCAAATATGTTGCGGAGCCACTGGCTCAGCTTCTTGCTTTAATCAGTACGCCTTCGGCGTACTATCTATAAAAAAATACGTACCGGCAAACGAATATTTTTATACTTCGTTTGCCGGTTAATTTTTATCTTTGAAAATCTGTATATTTCCAGTCATTACGCATCAGCATTCAAAGCCTTCTTAGCGTTCTTTTCTTTGATAAGAATATCTGCAAATGCAATTGTCATTGCTCCGAGAGCAAGCCATTCAAATGATGATATGCTGCTGTATGTTGCTGTCGGACTTACGATCTCTGAGATGTATCTTACTATTACTGAAACTGCTGTGATAGCGTATCCCATCATGAATATTGCATTTCTAATTCTCTGTGATTTTTTCATATTGATTTCTTCCTTTCGGTGTTTATAATTTCATTTTTTTGTTTTCGGAGTGTTCCCCTTTCCATGATTTTATTATACACCTTTCGTGAGATGCGGTCGTTCGTTTATTATTACGGTACATTACAGTTTTGTAAGGTTGCAGTGATATGAGGGTTGCATTTATGATTGAGGCGGAGCCGCGGCTCCGCCTCCTCCTTTCATCTGCAAAATATTATAATCTGCTTTCTACATCTTTAATAATCGAATTTATCTGAGTGTTATCAAACAAATCTCCGAAAAGCAATTCCGGTCTTAATAGATCAGAACGTTCAAACTTACCGTTTTGAGAAATGAACAGCAACAGTTCTTTTATGTAATACAGTTGTCTTTCACTAAACCCTTTCTCTGACTGCATATCAATAAACGCATTTATTGCTTTCTGATCAATGCCGATAACCTTTCTCACCAAAATAGTAATATCTCTTTCTAATTCAAATAAGTTCGCATATTCTTCCTGATTTTTTGACAGTTTCTGAACTTCAACTTTGAAAGCCTCGACTGCATCATCAGTAGTTTTTTCAAAATTTGAAACCTGAGATACAAGTGGCTCAGTCTTATGATTTTTTATGTAATCCTCAACTTTTTCTCTAAGAGATTTAAAATCATCTATAGTTACAGTGAAGTCTACCGCTTCGTCTTCTGCATCATTTGATCTGTCAATTCTGTCTTCAAAATCAGAAATAATAGGATCCATTATTTCTTTCTCAATATATCTCATAAGTTCGCGGATATTCAAGCGAATATCCTCCATCCTGATTATATTGGTATCTGTCAAGAATTCATTGGTAACAACATATTCAAGTGTACTTTTATGAGATTCAACTTCAGATATATGCAGTTTATTATCAAGCAGAAACGCAGCTATTGCGTAAATTGTTTTTGCTGTAGTTGTGAACGCATTATTCTTAGCAAATTTTGAAGCAGAAAATCTGTAGCATAGCAAATCAAAAAATCTTGCAGATACTAAATCTATAACACCAATTATATTCGGGGCGATATGCTTTTTTATTTCAACAAACATTTGTTGATTAAGACGTGTCCAGTTTTCAGGTTTTGAATACTTTTCTACATACTTTAAATTTTTCTGAACACCAATAAAATTCGGATTTAAAGATTTAACTTCATCAACAAGATAATTCTTAAGTTCCTTCTGATATTCCTTTTCCTTATCAGATAAACTGCACTGATTATTCTGCATCGCTTTTAAAAGAGCGACTTTTTCCATGAATATTTTCTGATTTAAAGAAAGAACAGCATCAGCCTTATCTTCTCTGCCATCCGGATTTTCTTTAAAGAATGGGAATATGTTACAAACATCAAAAATCAGGAACCCTTGTTTTTCCCTGTAGTTCTGACGATTCTTATCGTTTGTCAGGCGCTCGAAATAAGCTTTTGATGGTGATGAAACATTAGCTTCATCGCAAAGTCTTGTTCCGCGTCCGATCATTTGCCAGAACTTCGTCTTTGACATGACCCTTTTAAAGAATACAAGATTAACAACTTCAGGAATATCCACTCCTGTATCCATCATATCTACAGAAACAACTATTCTTATTCGCTGTCCATACTTAAACTCTTTCTGAAGTTCCTCATTATGCTTGATCTTATTGTCAATTACAACACAGTAATCGAAACCTTTTTCAGCATTAGCATTACAGAGTTCAGGATACATTTTTCTGAATTCATCCTGGATCATTAATGCATGATTATGATCACGAGCAAAAATAATTGTCTTTCCTAAAAGATCACCGGAATTAACCTTTATTCCTTCTTCCATCAGATCTCTCAGTACTTCTCGAATAGTATCGATATTGGTAATATACGAATAAAACTGTTTGCCTTCTATCTTCTCAGGAATAGTTCCATCGTCATCAGTAAACAGTTCCTCATACTGTTCCTTATCCTCTTCGGACAGTTCTTCATAAGAAACACCATTCTTAAGTATATCAGGTGTTCTGTCAAGTGCTCTGAAATATGTTAAGAAACCATCTTTTACTGCACGTATCAAATCATATTCGTAATTTGGCTCTTCGGTATCCAGATTAAATACTCTGTATGTTGATTTATGAATATCATTTCTCGGCGTAGCAGTCAGACCGATCATCAGAGAATCAAAATAATCAAATATTTCTGCGTATTTGTTAAACAGACTTCTGTGAGCTTCATCTACGATAATCAAATCAAAATGACCTATTCCGTATGGACAGGAAGAAGTATCCCTGATCATCGAAAGCATGGACTGATAAGTGGAAAAAATGATTCTTGCTTCTTCTGATCCGGTGATTTTTCCGTCTATCAGTACTGCCATCGGAATAGTCGGAAGAAACTTTTCAAATGTTTCCTCTTTAGCCTGTGTAACAAGATTTTTTCTGTCAGCAAGGAAAAGAATTCTTTTAGCAAAGTTATTGCGGATAAAAATCTCTGAAATAGCACAGGAAACTCTTGTTTTACCAGTACCGGTAGCGAGTACGATAAGTGATCGTGAATGCTTGTTTCCAAGATGAGTCAGAACCTGGCGGATAGCATCTTTCTGATAGTATCGGTTACATATTTCTGTTTTAGGTTCGGAATCTATCATAGGTCTGTTTCTTCGCTGTATCAGATATTCCAGTTCATCCTTTCGATGAAACCCATAAACAGAGCGAGGCGGATATACTCCATCAATCACCCTGATAGAATAACCATTTGTATAGTAAATTACAGGTCTTACCCCATATTGTTTTTCAAGGCAGTCAGCGTAAAGGCACGCCTGAACTCTTCCCTGTTCTTCATTAATAACTGATTTTTTAGCTTCAATAATAGCTAGCGGTTTACCGTCATCGCCGAAAAGTGTGTAATCAATAAATCCTATTCCTGAAGAATTTGAAGATGTCACAGGCATTCCTGTAACCTGTGTTTCAATACACACTTTATTCCTTTCGATTACATTTTTCTTATCAAGGATTTCCCAACCAGCCTGTAAAAGTTTCGGATCTATAAGCTGTTCTCTGGTATCTTGTTCATTACGAGCCATTTAATTCACATCCTTAATCCATAAAGTATTCACTCATTTTCTTGTTAAGTAATTCTTCATAAAACCCAATACGTTTTTGAGCTTCAAATTTTGATTTGTTGGTTTGTTGTGCAAATGTTGCAAATTGCTGTTGTAGATCAATTGGTGGCACTGCGACCCTATACTGCTCCAAGAAACTAGCTGGAACTCTACGCTGACCAGCACTTCCACTCATTTTTCCTGCTGCTTCTCTTCGAAACATTTCAAATGACGTTATTGCATAAATCCAGTATGGACTTGATACTTCCTTAATTGGTCGAAGAACATGGAATTCAGTAGAACCAAATCCGATTTCATTACATAAACCTTCGGCAACTGCACCTTTTCCGTTTTCCATACATGGAGTGATCTTGGCAAAAAGAACATCATTTTCTGCAAAATAGGTAAATCCAGTTTTCACCTCATCATATGTTCTAATTTCTGTTGCATCAATATCACCTGTTTCTGAAACGGCAGGCATCGGAACAAAAGAAACCTCTAAACCACTACGCAGGCGCTTATCATGTTTCTTTTTCGGATTGATTTCACAAACATCTTTAAGCATCTTCATTCCAAAGCCTTTTGGATCGCTCCCAACCTTTCCAAACATTTCGACAAATCGGCCTTTAATTAACTCATCATATAATTCTATTTGTTTATTTTCATTTGTAATAGCATTTTCTATTTCTTTTAAATGACTAACAATCGTATTCTGTTCTTCAATTGTTCCTATATTGAATTCTATACTGGATAATGCTTTAAAATTAAGATTGTTTCTGACTGATCCTGAAACTTTTGATGCTATTATTGCTTTTCCATCATTCGACTTAAGAAAGTACTTTAAATAATCTTGATTTAATATATCAGAACATTTAAAAATCACATATAGCGGACTAACTATAACATTCTCCTCTTCTTTTTGCCAGTCAACTGATCCAACATTTATACGAGATGGGTTATATGCAAAGTATCCGTGAGGAACTACTTTATATTTACTTTTATCTTTTGCCGAAACATCTTTATTAAAATATTCAGTACAAAAACCATTACTATTTGTTACGCTATATACAGGATAGTCAAGTTTAGGATCGTATTTTTCCGAAAACTCTATTATATAATCACCAAGTTTCTTATATTTCATTCTAACCACCCTTTTATTTCATTGTAATAATTCTTGCTTTTTTCAATTGAATTCCATATGTCATTAATAATCTCATTAGTTGGTCTATACTCAATCTTAACACGTTCCACTGTTTTGTATTTATTCAGCGTCAAATTATAATCATTATTTCTGATTTCATCTATTGAAACCATAAAAGACTGCTCTGTACGATTTCTTGTCTTTTCTTCTTCAAGGTGATTAAACCTGTTAATAATATCCGGTATATTAGAACCTTCTATCGGACTTCTCTTAGCATCAAGTGTAAACCCATCATTCTGCATATCATAAAACCAAACATAATCCGTTCCACCATTATCAGTTTTCTGAAATATTATAAACGACGTTTTTACTTCTGCGCCTTTAGAGGAAGATCCTTTTTTCGTTGGTGCACTGAACAAACCATTAGGCATAGATATAATAGCAATCAGTTTTTGATTTTCGACTATTTCTTTACGTAAATTAACAAAAGGACTATCATTGTTAAATAGAACTCCATCCGGAACAATTGACATTCCTCGTCCCCCTACTTTTAAAAGTATAAGCATAAGTGAGACAAACAATAATTCCGTTTTAGTAGTTTTCGTCAAAGCAAGTATTTTACCATTAGTTGCCGATTTTACCAAGCTGCCCGAAAACGGTGGATTCTGTAAAACTATATCAAACTTATCAATATAGTTTTTTGCGTTCTCATGTTCAAGAAGAGATTCAATTGATATCTGTGGATTTTTAATATTGTGAAGAATACAATTCATGTAACCGATACGAGACATATTAGTATCATTATCGCACCCGTAGAACATTTCATTATTGAACTTACGTTTATTATCTACATTCATAAGATCTTCCGGCTGATGATTTTGAATATACTTTGCTGCTTCTATAATAAACCCGGCTGTACCCATAGCAGGATCGATAATCTTTTCACCTAATCTCGGCTTTATCATTTCAACAGCCATATCGATAATATGTCTCGGTGTTCTGTACTGACCTGATACTCCGCTACCGCACATATATTCATATACATCGCCCATTAAATCTGTGTTATTGAAATTCATTTCATCGTCAGAAAGCTTATCAACTACAGAAGTAAGAAGTCTTTCCTTGTCATCAAAACCATATATGTACTTCTTGGCATACTCGCTGAACTTTCCGACAGCTTTGTTATTAGGATCCTTGATAAATGGAATGACATAATTCTTTATTCTGTCTGCCAGATCCGTACCATTTAGATTTTTGAAGTTTTTCCATCTGAGTTCTTCATAAGGTATTTTGAATCTGACCTGTTCCTCACCATTTATAACTTCTTTATATTCATAATTACCCTTTTTGAATATTAAATCACTCTGCTTCGGCTCTATACCAAGAACAGAAGCCTGAGCTTCAATGGCATTCTGCTTATCATCCAGCATTTTAATAAACATTAATGCTGTAAGCTGATTAACTATTTCTGATGTTTGAGCCATATTTTCATTATAGAAATCCTGCCAGATATTATTGATTTTATTCTTTAAACTTCCTGTTATCATGATAACCTCCGTAAATCATATTATTCTTTCTTCAGTCCATTGATTTTAAAATGCTTTCGCTATTATTTAAACACAAAAGTCCTCCAGTCAAAATGCACCTGCTGCAATTTTATTCTGCGTTAAAGCATAATAACACTTATTCAGGTACTTCTTGCCAGAAGACTTCTTATTAATGTCATCAACAATACATAGTTCTCCATGTACCATAATAATTCCCCCTATAATCAAAACACGATCTCTTAAAGCTCCCCATATTTAACTTCAATTGATTAACTTGCATCAAATGAAAGTTTTATTTCGCAAACTTTCTTGTATAGAATATATAATAGCATAATTATTCGAAAATAGCAAGATAAAACAGATATAATATTCTAAATTAGAAATTTTGAGGTGAGAGTATATGTTTGATCTGGGGGCTTTAATAAAATCACTGCGCAAGGAACGAAAAATGACTCAGCAAAAGCTTGGCGAACTTCTTGATGTTACAGAAGGAACCGTCAGCAAATATGAATCCAATCAGATGACTCCACCTTTCGAAACCCTCCGCACCATTGCAAGTATCTTTAATGTTTCCATGGACACTCTCTGCGGTATGAAACATCAGGGAACGCTCTCGACTCATGGACTGACCGAATCGCAGACTGAATCAGTCAAGGCACTTATTGATGCATACCGGATACGAAATGCGCAGACCGGCAGGCAGCTTACGCAGGAGCAGTTTGCGGTACTTGGAAAGATCACAGCAGAAATGACAAAATAAAAACCGAAGGAGCACTCCATTTAAAGAAGTGAAAACCTTCGGTTTCTTCGTTATTATTCATTTTTCCGAAACATTATAATTCATACAGTTCTTTCAAAAGCTGTACAGCCTCTGATTTAGAAAATGGCAAACCAATTTGTTCGAGCGAAAGATTCTCATTTTGAATATTCATAATAAACTGCTCTGCATTTTCTTTTACTAACCCCTGCAGTTTAATTACTTCTCCGACAGAAACAATTTGAAGTAATCTGAAAACATCATACTTATGTTTCCTAAGATCTTTTTCATTTACATGTTCTCCGCGATTTTTTCTATGAAAATTCTTTAAATTTTTCACGAAAAGATTCAATACCTGCTACCATCCATATTCCTCCATATATTGTTCAATGGCTTCTTCTATTCTTTCATCTGCATTATCCTTAAAACTCTCCGCAAGCGATACCGCATCAGCACAATCCTCTCTTGAAAATAATAGTGGATCATATTTCCATAATTGCAGAACGGCAAGGTTTTCGCTGTCACACCATTGCAAATCATATGTTTTAAGATTTTTTATAAGTTCATTATTCTTACTGATTGCATAAACATCAATCTTCGGAGCATTCAGCATTGTTTTTCTGCCTAATGCTGTTTCGCCAGAATAAACTGCACATTCCGGTAAATCGGACTGTTTAATAATCATACTTTTCTGAACAGGATTAATTAAATAAGGTTTCGCATTTTCATAAAGAGATTTATCAAACGCCTCCGGAAACATTAAAACTTCTTTTCCATTAGACTGTTGACTGATAAGTGACATATTCGCCAACTGATCAGAAGCCCTCGTAATCGAGGTACGAGTCAGATGTAACGCATCAGCTGCCTGACTTTTTATTATGCCTTTATGATTTGAGTTATAAAGAAGATATAAAAAAAGGCACTGGGTTGCAGGCATCATTTTTTCACTAGAAATCAATTTTTTATTTTGGAACTGATTTCGAAGATGCACGCCAAGAAATGGAATGTATATCTGTTTTTCAGGAACAATAAAATTAATTTTATGACTAATCAATGAATCTCTCTGAAAGCTTGTTATTCTGTCAAAAACAAAGACTACATCTTTACCAGTTATTTCACTATATTTCTGCATTTGCTTTTCAAGAGCAACAGAACCGAACTTATCTGCTGATGACAGCTTTACTGCGAGAAATTCAATATTATCCGTCTTCAGTATATAAAAGCATCTACCAGCGACCATATATACAGGAAGACCTTTTATTGCTCCTATTTCTTTAATTTTGAAATTAATTCCAAAACTCTTTTTCAATTCTTCTGTCATACGATCACCCCTTATCAATTACATTTTTATTTTATTATAACATAAAATATGTTATCGTTCAATATTTATGTTATTGAAATTTAGTATTCAACACTGATTCTTTTCAAATATTAATATTTGCGCCAACGGCGCATTACAACTGAAGCGGAGCCGCAGCTCCGCTTTCTCCTTATCGGTACGCCTGCGGTGTGCTATCTTGATATAAAAACAACATCTGGCAGATGATCACGAACAAGTCCATCATCAATTCATTTCAAGTTCATCTTCAAAGTAGCAAACTGTGTCTTCAGGTATATCGGCATCAGCAGGAATATATACATCTACCCATATGCCTTCTTCATCTATACTTTCTACTATTCCAAAAGTTCCGGCACGTATTCCGTCCTTTTTTACAAGTGTTATTACTTCATCTTCTACTTCAAATTTCACAGCTCATTTCCTCCACTTCTGTTTCATAATAGCCTGAATGATCACGAGGGGATGTAATTAAAAACTTCATCTCTTTCCACACATCATACCACTCATCCGGAACAGCGTCATCAAGGCGTGCTGTTCCAACACATTCACATAATATTCCGTCAACTTTGAAATATCGTTTAAACACAGCATTAGCTTTTCGTTTCTCACCTTTTTTTAAGTAGTCAAGAATTTCATCAGTTTCGGCTAATGTCATAGAAGAACGGTAAAGTGAATAATATGTACAGTGACCTTTCTCCTCGTCATCTTCCCATTCTCTCAAAAATACAATCGGATGATCTTCTGATTGTATTCTCGCAAGAATGTACCTGCAATGCTTATATCCGGAAATCATTATTCCGTATCGAAGTTGAATCTTTGATCTCATAAAAAGATTCCTTTCCAGTACTAATATTTCATGATAACCATCATGGAAGACTTCTTCGATAATTATACCACAGAAATCATTTTATTTCAGCACTTTTTAGATAGATTATGTATGCCTTCGGCTCAATACGACTGATGCGGAGCCGCGGCTCCGCTTTAACCTTTTTCGTACGAAATTCGCCGGAGCAATTATGAATATCGTTCGAAATCTCTTGAATTTCATCTTCAAATCGGCTATAATAATAACAGGAGGTGTATTATCATGTTACAAATAACTGCTACTGAATTTAAAACGAACATGGGACATTATCTCGAAATGATACCATATGAAGATATATGGGTCACTAAAAACGGAAAATTAGTTGCAAGACTGGTAAACCCGAATGTTTCATCAGTTGATTCCATTTCCGGAATTCTGAAAGGCAAAATTTCAGAAAACACTGATCGATATTCACTCCGTGAAGAAAGGCTCTCTCGTTATGAAGATAATGATTGACACCAATATCATTCTCGATGTTCTTCTTGAACGTGAGCCGTTTTATAAACATTCACGAGCTATTCTTGAAATGTGCGAAAAACGTAAAATATACGGATTTATATCTGCTTCATCGGCAACAGATATTTTCTACCTTGTACGCAAAGCTCTTAGCAGTACTGAAAAGGCATATGACGCTCTTGGTGAAATACTTAACATCGTTAAAATACTAACCGTTACAAACGATGATGTGAACAAAGCATTTCTTCAGAAAGCGAAAGATTTTGAAGACTGCCTTCTTGCCACATGCGCTAAATCAAATAACTGCGACGCCATAATTACAAGAAACAAAAAAGATTTCCTTGATTTTGGAATAACACTTTTTTCACCGGAAGAATTGATAGAAAACATAAACTGATAATTACAGAAAGAAGCGGAGCCTCGGCTCCGCTTTTTTTCCTCATTTATAGCAAAGTTATCCGGCAGCCAGTTCTGCGATATGATCTATACGTGCTGCAATTATGTCTTCGATCTTTTTTATACGTGCATAGTCTATGAATCCGGTTTCCATGAGAGGATAAAGTATCTCCCCCACTTCATCAGTAAATCCATTCAGTTTTGATGCATCAAACCAGTCAAATGAAGTAACCAGTTTCAGCTGTTCTTCCGGATCAGTTCTGAACGGTTTGGATTCGTAGTTTTCTATTCGTTTTACCGGTTTGTTGTAAAACAGTGACGTTCCGCTGTCGTAAACCGGTGCCGGTGAAATGTACTCCAGTGTTTCGGCATTTCTTATAAATCCTAAATTATTGAAATGCCTGTCCTGATTAGCGATAATGTAATCGACCGTCAGCATTCTGTCGATAAATGCGATAACATCACTTTTTTTCATTCCGGCAATAACGCAGCAGTTAAGAAAATGCTCATATGAATTCTGATGATTCGGTTTCGGAGTGATCTGCATTATCCTGTGCGCAGAGACAAGTTCTGTTTCCGTACTAAGAAAATTCTCACATACGCTGTACGGACTGTCATCTATCCAGACTATTTCATATGAAACATGCGGCACATTTAGACGCTTCATAAGAGCAGATGCAATGACTTCATTAAAAGGTTCCTGTTCAAAAGGATCACTTCCTGCTTTCAGAAGAATTCGTTTTCCGTCAGATATCTTCCAGCGTTTTTTCAGCCATCCGTCTGATGTGTTATCAGGTGAAATAAAACTCATATTTTCTGAAACCACACCGCCAAAAAGAATATTACCTATATCTTCAGAAAAATCATTTTCAAAGAAATTCATATCATCCCAGGTAAGAGATGTTCCGGCAGGTTTTATCCAGTAGTGATCGGATAAACTCAGTCCGTAGCTTTTGGTGAGGAGTAAGCGTGCATTGCTGATGCCAAGGTTATCAAGTGCATTTTTCAAACCCGAACGGCTGGCAGGTATCGAACGTCCCGTCCACCATTCATTAAGGGCACGGTGATCTGAATTTCCTTTTTTCGCTGTACCTGGAGGCAGATGATCAGCATTTATGACATCACCGATCTTTGAAATACCACCAATCATTTCATTTATAAACACCTCGGCAACTTCGGTATTCTTATGCATCAGTACATATTTTGATTCCACTGCTTTCACTCCTTCCTGAACAACTTATACTGAAACAGCAGAGTCCCGCATAAGAACTCTGCTGTTTCTTATTATTTAATTATAGTGATTCAAATTATTCTTGTCAATGGAACATAATGTCAGAGTTTTAACTCACGTAATGTGATAAATCCCCGCATCCTTTACCTTTTCGCCGGTAATCTTTTCGAATGCCTTTTTGTATGCTTCGAGCTGGTTCTGATATTTCACATCGAGGGCGTTTCCGTCTGCGTTGGTTTTGTAGTCCACGATGTGCCACTCGCCTGCTTTGCGGTATACAACGTCCATTATGCCGTTTATTACTGTCGATGACCGCTTCAATGTGCAGATTTAAAATTAAAGCGGAGCCTCGGCTCCGCTTTCTCCTTTTATTCGGTATGCCTACGGCATACTATTGACTATACGTATAATACGCACTATAATATTATCAGAGGAAAATGAAGTAAATGCTAAAGAAATCATAAAGAATGGGCTACTTCCGCCTCCTGAATTATAATGATAAAGGATTTGAATGATTATGCTGAAACTATTTTATCCTGCATGTTTTTATCCGAATGATACTGGATTTACTGTGATCATTCCAGACCTTCCGGGATGTGTAACAGAAGGAAAAGACATTACTGATGCATTTGAAATGGCTGTAGACTGTGCAAGCGGATGGGTTCTTACGGAACTTGAAGACGGAAATCCAATTCCTAAAGCGTCGGATATTCAAACCATAACTGCTGATGAATATCCTGATGGATTCACTACAATGATTGTTCTTGATATGGACAGTTATGCAGAAAAATACGGTGAAAAATCCATTAGAAAAAACTGCACACTACCTGCCTGGCTTAATAACAGAGCTGAAAAAATGAATATCAATTTTTCACAGGTACTTCAGGAAGCTTTGATTCAGAAGCTGAATATATGACATCACAACTATAAAAGGATAATGCGCCTTTGGCGCATTCATAATTAAAGCGGAGCCGCGGCTCCGCTTTCTCCTTTTATTCGGTACGCCTGCGGCGTGCTGTTTTAATCGCTGTTTCAGTACATTCAGGTTACTCCGAATGGGCTTTAAGATTTCTGAGAGCATCAAACACTTTATGATATACCACCTGATTCGGATAATATCTGTAATCTGAAAATATATCAATACCGCTGTGGTAAAAATGCTCCATTATCGCCGCTGCTGTTCCGGCACTGCGGCTCTGTCCGTATTCACACTGACAGATGATATCTTTTCCGTTCTTATAAGCCTTATAAATAAACTCTGCAAGAGCATCAGCATCCGAAAAGAAGCTTTCATATGTGCCGCCTTTTCTTATAATGAACTCAAGATCATAGTCATCAAGTTCAATATAGAAAATATCATCACTGCTGCATACACCGCTGAAATCCACAGGAACGTATTCACCGTCAAAGTGCCTTTCAGCGGTATCGTAATACGAGATCACTGCTGTATTCTCCGGAAACTCTCCTATTTTTATAATTTCTTCGATTGCATCTCTTGAATATACCGATACGTTCATTAAATCACTCTTTCATAAATGGATAATGCACCTTCGGTGCATTAATATTAAATCGGAGCCGAGGCTCCGATTTCTCATTTTATTCGGACGTATCAGACATTCCCCGAAAACGTTTCAGTCTCTTTTTGAAATTACCCGTCTGATATCATTTATTGTCTGATTCAATGCGTCTTGTAACAAAACACTTAAACAATATATTAACATACTGTTCAGCACAATTTCTGTTCAAAAACCATGGATTCAGCTTTCTTTTACCATATGTAAAATCAAAATTCTTCTCAGTCACCTGTTTTAAAAGTTCCTCATAGTACTGTTCCCATGAACTGTATTCCTGAACGTCACAAAAATCATATGTTCTGATGAGTTCTCCCTGATCATTTGAGAGATGTCTTTTAATCTCATCGAGATTCAGCAATACATATTCAAACGATTCGGGGGCTGAAATTCGAATATTTCCTCTTACCTCAGCTAATTTCAGTACAGGTTCGATAAACGACCCGAAGGCAGCTCCATCAACATTAACGCATATATGACCATATGTCTGAGTCAATTTCTGAAGTACAGAAAAAACAGATGCATTTCCGCCTGCTGACACTACTTCAGAACTTTCCTGTTCAAAAGCATATTTCGCCATTTCAAAACCGGAATTAGAATCTTCTGTCAGAATCAGATCAAAAACACTGTTCTCGCTTTTCTCTTTATAAAGACGGTACATAGTTGTGGTCGTATTAACGCCTTTTTTCTCCGTCACAAGCTCATATATTCCAAATATAGAATACGGTAAAGCTGTAAACAGACCGCTGCGGGAGACAATAACTGCGTAACAGTCAGCTTTCCACAACTGCTTTTGAAAACTCTCACTGTACAGATACCGGACGTCTTCATCAATAAACAGTATTGTATCATGCACAGAAGACAATATTTCAGGCCAATCGGAAGTATTAGTTAAAACGGCAAACGAAACAGAAGAATCAGCAGAGATCTTCACTCCGGACTGTTTCCCATATTCCAGGTATTCTGATATCAATCTGATCAGCGAGCTTTTCCCTGTACCGCTGTTACCCTTTATTACAGATATCTTCCGTTCAAGTTCAAGATGATAAACTGCTTTTCTGGAACTAACACTAATAATACGCTTTCCCTTCATATGCTTTTCTCTCCGATGTCCTTGCTCCCGGTCTCTGCTAAATCAGCCTGCTCAGCTAAACCCGCTTTGTATCCACCTGTTTGTCCGACATATTCCAGCATTTTCATAACAAATTCTTCATGGTTTTTCATCAGACTACCATCATTGATGCATTTCACAGGAACAGAATACTTATCATCGCCAAGATTTTCAAACGAAATGTCATATCCGCTCAGACTGCAGGATATATCTTTTTGCTGTGCTATCTCTAAAATCAGACTCTCACAGTTGGAACCGCAAACGATCAGATCTGCGTAGAAATCATCCTCTTTATACATCAATATCAGAGTTTTAGCACCACCCGACAGGCGCTCCGGAGCAATTTGTCCCAGAACAGGCGATAATATGCACTGTCTGTCCTGAACATCCGATCCATCAACTTTCCTGATTATCGTTCTGACAAAAGGATCGTCAAGCCACTCATCTTCATAAGTGTTATTAAAATATGTATCTACGCTTAAGATCGCATCTTCATCATATCCAAAAAAAATGCTCAGCATAAGTTTTAAACACCCTCTTCAGTTGTTTTCTCCTTTTATTCGTTATGCCTGCGGCATACTATTTTTCTCGTGTAAGATAAATATCATCCAGTGTGCATCTTCCCATACATAATTCAAGCATATCGATCTCACGATATGTAGTCAGATTATTTTCACGCAGAATCTGATCTATGTTCTGTCTGTCCTTCGGTATTATACGGTCGCATACCCAGAGATGCGAAAGTTCGTGATCAAGTTCCATTCTGCCTTTAGTCATAAAACGATGTATCATAGCCGGTGGCTTATCTTTTTTCATTTCATCAGGCGGACAGCGAAATTTTATACGAAATTGCATAGTTTTTTCACTGTAGTAAAGCGTTCCCCAGATATAATCCTTACCACGTCTGGTGCTTTTAATCGTATATTCTCTCAAACTATGATACCTCCGTTCAATAACTTTTCGTATCTGAATTCAAGTGATTCTTTTATTATCTGCTGATGTTCCGTTGAAATAAATCCACTCATACCGTAAAATATTTTTCTGAACACTTCATCGCTCAGACGAGGAAGTTCATACGGCTTGCTGATATTTTTAAGATTGCTTTCCAGATAAATGCTTCCCACAAAATTATTTACCGTAGGATCACTCTTATAATCCCAGTTCCGTATCAGAGTTATATTATTTCCGTATTCATATGTCAAAGCGCGACCGTTATCAAATATTGGTGAAGGAACTATGTTATTATCCATATCATATAGGATCTCTATATTGTGACCATGACGGTCAACATTCATAATAAGATAATCGAATATGAACACATAATCAAGATATTCCTGAAGTCCTATTCTTCGGCAGTAGTCAAGAGGGCTTTCGGCTTTTGAGGCTCTGTTTGTAAGATAATCGGTTATAAGCGGAATTGCAGCATATCCTCTTTTCACATAGTTATGACTTCTGGCAACATATGTAGTATATTTCTTATCATCTACAATCACAGATGACATATCTCCCATATACTTCAGAACCGGAATACCAAGATACTCCCCTAAACGACTTGCAATAACTTCTATTGCAGCTTCACATCCCGAAAATTTTCCGTATTTGAAATCAGACAGCTTGTAATATATTTTCCTGCTTCCAATGCCGTCTTCAGATTTCAGATAAGTTCCTCCGGAAGAAGAACTGCTGTAACTCCATTTTAAATATGTCAGATCCTTCACTTGATCACCGCCTCAGTCTTATTATACTCTATTTTTCATCATTTCGCAAATACGATTAAATCGGAGCCGCGGCTCCGATTTCACCTTTTCTTCAGTACTCATACAATACACTAACTCAGAAACGCCCGTATTTCCGATATTGCTCGCAAAACTCTAAAAATTCTTTATCAAACTGATCAATCGTAATTTCAATAAAATCACTTCCACCACCCTGATGAGGCAAAGGTATGTAAAGAACACCTTTGCTGTAAAACCCGTCTCTGTAGATTTTTATATCGTATGTTGAAATAGTGTAAAGCAACCCTTTTATGAACAGAACACAAGTTTGAATCTCACAATCCTCTAATGTTGATTCATACAATAATAAAGTCTGAACATCGTTAAGAATATTTACGAACCTTACATCCTTACGGTCCATATCAAAAAATCCAATATAGCTGCTGAAATACTTCCAGACATTTTTATAATACGTTTTGAAACGATCAATCTTAAAGTCAAGATCAAAAAAATCAACCAAATGTTCGCCCTCTTCCAGGAGCCTGTTTCGCATTTCATTAATCAGATATTCTCGCAAAACCATTTCTGAGAGTATATTCAGTTATACCTTCGTTACCGTATAAAGAAAATATCTGCCCTTCGTGCAGGAATTCCACTGCATATCCCAGTGCGTCTCCGGCTGCTCCTCCTATAAGGCAGCCACGTAATTTGTCAATGTTTCGCATATATTCACTCCTTATTCAGTTCAAATCGGAGCCGAAGCTCCGATTAATCTATTTATTCTACCATCACATCAAAGTTATTCATTCGCCCACATATGACCGTATCTTCTGTCTAATTCTTCGTAGTACAATTTATTGCAGTACGGCAGAACTTCATCGAAGTATTCATTCAGCGGCAGAGATGCTGCGGAATGTTTTCCTCCTGGTACACGGCGGAAGCGTTCATTCTTACACATTCTCTCCGTCAGATCATGGGTATCGATCACATTATCTGCATCGCCTACGATACAGCATATGTTCTCATTCTTCAGATTTTCCAGTGTTCCGAACATTGAGATATACGAAGTAATATCTCCCTTGTATCCAAGGCGCGGAAGGTGAAGGAACGGCATAAGGCATGGATTAACAAGTACCACCGGTTTGTTAAACTCGGCTGATAATACCGAAGCATAGAAACCGCCAAGACTTGTGCCGACTATGACATCTATGTCATTAGCTGTCATGTAATATCTGAGCCTGTTAAGTACTGCTTCAGGTGATTCTGAGTCAAAATCGATAGACGGTGCAGTTATATTCACACAGGTTTTATCCAGTTCTCTGTAGGTCGCGTTTTCCGGAGAACCATGATATCCGTGGATCGTGAGCATTTCGAAATCATACTTTTTATGTTCTTCTTCTGCACTCTTAAGATATTCCGGAGCTGTGAAATAATCAATTTTATCCGGTTCAGGGAAAAACACCTTCGCAGAGCATTTCTTAAACGCATCTTTATAGATATGTCTTACACTCTGCGGCAGTTTGATTGAAGTGAGATTGTCACAGTACTTAAATCCTGGCATAAACATATTATAGCCGATCTGTGTTACAGTATCCGGCACTACGACTTCTCCTTTGATTCCCTGTGCGCAGACGAAAAGAATCGTTTTTGTTTTATCATAGAGAATACCGTTCTCAGCCGTAAAGTATGGATTCTCCGGATCAACAATTATCTCTTCAAGAGCCGGCAGTGCAAGCGCAAAATCTTCAGGGTGCTGCATAGTCTTTCCGAATGTTATCTTCTTAAGAGATTGACACCAGTCAAAATCATTTGCACCGACATATCGAATACCATCCGGAAAAGTTATTTCTTCAAGAGATGAACATCCGAAAAACGTATTTTCCTGCATTCCTTCAGCCATATATTTCGGCATTTTTATATGTTTCAGAGAACTGCATCCGCCAAACGCATCATAGCCGATATAATCGACTGATTCAGGGAGAACGATTTCCGTTAAATTGATGCATCCGGCAAAAGCATCGTCTTCGATAGAGATAACACCATCTGGAACAACGAATTTCTCAGTCTTATATCCGTTCGGGCAGTACAGAAGAACGGTCATATCCTTATTATAGAGAACACCGTCTTTTACAGTAAAATACATATGATCATCATCGACGATGAATTTCTCAAAATTATTGCAGTGCATCAGATTTGTTTCAAACTCTCTTACGCTTTTCGGAATGTACAGAGACTTCAGAAATTCACACTCATAAAAAACATGACGCGGTATTTTGGTTATGCCATCCGGGATAACCGCATTTGTTACACCCTCCCTGTCGATATAGTGTTCGAGTTCATCCTTATCATTGAGGACAAAACCGTTTATTACAGTTGCATCATCATAATTACGTCCCTTGTTTCCCATAGCGATAAGATCGTATGACTTGCTGTTGTTATCCATAATCATGCTCCTTAACAATCTTCGGTTATTCTTTCAACTTGTACTACCATGAATTATATCACTGATTTTTCGAAAATTCGAAGATATTCAGTTTTTCAGATAATTCTCCGTTATGCATAAAATCCGTAAGGATTCACAGGCACTTCAAAAGCTCTTCATATACATATCGGTTATAGTATTCCGGTTTATCAATGGTCTGACCAAGAATCTTACTTGCAATCATCCCTACTGCTGCAGACCGTGAGATGCCGGCAAAACAGTGGATCAGAAGTGTATCAGCATCATCTGAATGCGCCCGGATAAATTCAACTATTTCTTCAGCCTGAGAATGCGACATCATTTTCAAACCTGGCTGCGGCTTATCGATATCGTCGAAATATACCGTCAGAACTGCTTTGCAATAGCGGTTTTCCTTAAGCTTAAACCCAAATCCGCCGTCTTTTGTATCCTGTATTGATATGACCGCATACGAATCACTTTCTTCCGGATATTCACTTACTCCCGGCTCGCAGAAATGCCTCATGACATAATCAAGCGCACCTCTGGCTGATGTTACAAGTACCCTCGGCTTATTCACTGTCAATTCACTCCCTGTCAAATACGCACTGGTAATGCCGGCTGTGATCATACTTCACGGCCACATCACCTTCCAGTTCAAATTCCTTCTTAATAAGACCAATGTATTTCTCATCAATATGCGGACTCATATAGATGACCGCTCTACCCTTGTTTGTAAGTTCAACTCTCCCGCGAGGATAGTAGTCAAAATCCTTTGCACATCCTTTCGGGCGAACATACTCCCACAGCTTTCGGTGATTATATGTGTCCCTTGATTTTGAAATACCATCGACAAACTGCCCGTCAAACGGAAATGAAACAAGGTTATCATCTATCAGCCAGAATACACCTTTCATCACGTCAGCTCCTTCTTTATTTCTCTCAGCATTCGGATTATACCATGCCGAAAACTGAAAATTCGAGTTTATTTTGGGCGAGTTAAAACTTCTACTTTTTGCACAAACAAAGTATCGTTATGGCGTGCAGATATGACAAAAGCGGAGTATCGGCACTCCGCTTTAAACTTTTATTTTATATGCCTGCGGCATACTATCAAAAAAATAAAATATCTTCGAATTTTCAAAACTTCTCATGTTATAATCAATGTTAGAAAACAGACAAACCGCACTTAACAATATACGGAGGTAAGAACATGAGTATTAAATGCAAACTCGGTGATATCCGCACAAATAATGATATCTGGAAACTGACTGGTGTAGACCCGGAAGATACTGTATGCCTCGAACTTGAAGCGGGTGATTATATCTCTGCATACAAACTGGACAAATACTATGATATTCCTCGCTGTCCGGAAGATAAGGCCATTTTTATGAAACATGAACTTCACGCTTTTTACAAAGGCGGAAGAGTGTTTGAATATGATTTTCGTATCATCGTTCCTGCACTTAACGGATTTTTCCGCATCGGATGTGACAGAAAGGATTTTCGCAAAGTAGCATTCTTTCCTTCTAACCGGATACATTTTTATTCAGATGGTTCTGACAAACCGGATGTGCTTTCACGCGGTGAACTGTACGATACTGCATGTTACTTTCTCAGTGAAGGAAACAATGGATGTGATCCTGCTGATACCGAATGCATAATCGAAACTCCGAACACTGATTTTCCGGAAGTACGCTGTACTCTTGGAGATCTTGAATCCGTGATTGATTCAGTTACATATCCTATAAGGAAATATTTTGAAGTTTACAATTCATCATCAAATCTTATCGGCTATCACGAACCGTATTGGTACGATTATGAAGTGAGCATACCTGAACTCAGACTTGTTCTTCAGGAAGGAATAGAAGTTGATATAGAAGAAGATGCATATGAAGAGAAACTCGAAGAAGAAAATGAGGAGCATCTTGATATAATACAGAGCGGCATCTGTCATTTTTATATTCGCGACTATGTCACTTGTTCCTGGGATGAAAATGATGAAATGTGCAGTAACTGGGATCGTATTTACAGTCACGTAGAATGGTATGTTGAAGATAAAGAAATCGACGTTCCCGATATCGATGCTCTCGAATGTATCATCACTCTTCCATATCGCCGCAAAAACAAAGAACTGATAACCGACAGAACAGAAATACCACCGATCAACATTCTGAATATACATGACTTCGGTGAAGGTCCTGAAAATGAAGCTTACAAAACTCTGCGCGAATTAAAAGAAACCGAGTGGGCAAACAGCAGACCACACTCAAAGGAGCTTGAAAGCAGTGTGATATCACCGGAACTTCAGTACGGACATTTTCCTGTAGATTTTCTCACCTACGAAGAATATCTAAAGGCTAATGAAATCAGTCTTGTAGTCGGAACCGGACTCGGAGGATTCTATGCCGCTGTGATATGCGCAAAGCACGACATTCCAGCGATAGTAATTAATCCGTGTCTTACACCTTTTCTCGACTTGCCGAAGAAAGATTACACAGGTTCTCTAAGCTCTTTCATGGCATATTTCAGTGACCTGGCTGCTTTGGAATTCAACCGTGATAATATCAGTTGTCTGATCATTACTGATGATAAAACTCCTGATATATCTGACTTTACAAAAACTCTGCTGAAAAACGAACGTTTCAGAACGATTTCCCGTGAGGAACTATCTCTGTACGGATATTTTCGTGATGAAATAACATACTTCACACTCGAACTTCCAAAAAAGAAAGCCAGAGAAAAAAAGCGGCAGAAAGACTATGCAGACCGCAGCGAAGCACTTCTTGAAATGATAAACCTCTACGAAGGCAAAGCACTTGCTGATAAATGAACGTTGTATTCGCCAGAGGCGAATTAATATTAAAGCGGAGCCGCGGCTCCGCTTTTTCCTTTTTATTCGGTATGCCTACGGCATACTAATTTTTTATATCCCAACAAAAAAACGCGCTGTCAGAATCACTCCCACAATCACGAATAATACGTAGACGATATTTCTTCTGTGAAATCTATTTACATAAATATCCTCCGGCTCATCCGGATTTACGTATATATCACGGATATCTCCAATACGATTTCTCTTTGCAAAATATCTTCTGTTTTCAGGATTAGTATAAGTAAATCCGCTGGTGGTGTACTCCCATATATGAACATAAATCTTGGTTTTATGATCTAAACCGTTTTCAGCAACATCTACACATGTCGCAGTAACACATTCCGTACAGCGATTCTTTTTCAGATACGCAACAATCTTTTCATAAATGAGTCCATATGCACCGCCTATAAGAAAAGCAAACGAAATTAATTAATCTTTAAAAAGTTCATACTCTTCACCCGGAAAGATATTCAGTTTGTCCACAATAAAGGTGAACAGACTGACAAGCAGAGTCAATGCACCTATAATGAACATACCTGCGCTTTCTAAACGTTCTTCAGGATAATCGCAGACAGTAATTTTTATCACAAAAATGCCAAACATCATAAAACCAAAACCAAGCGCAGCAGCTGTAATGCGTTTGTCAAATTCTAGAATCATACAAACCGCAGCAACAACCATACCGATAAGTGCCAGTACTATAGATACGATTTTCGCCTTTGTCCAGGTCATGTCAATATTCTCATAGCTAATCGGAAATACTTTTTCTTCCGGATTGTATTTCATTTTCATTTTGTTTTCCTCATTTCTTCTGTCTTTTTCTTTTGTTTATTTCTATTTCAGGCTCATAGCCATTATCTGTAACTTAAGTATATCATATTTTAAATATGTTATCAATATTGTACTTTTACAGATTTACCACTCAATACAAATTTTTGGGGCCACAAAATTGTATTCAATATCAGACATAAAAAAATCCGGCAGTCTGAAACCGAACTTCAGCTGCCGGGGGTTAAGTTTTGGGTCTTTAGTATAATTTACACGGTACCTGTCCGAAGACAAACATTCATCAGAAAAATGAGGAACTGCTGTATGTACCGTAGGTTTCACGGTGCTGTTTATTTCATGAGGATCGAAATAAGAAACTGCTGTAAGCACCGTATATCTGTTTCATATCGTGTTATTAGTATATCACAGTCAGCCGTTTTTTCACGGCGAAAAAGCTGCGACATCTTTCTGCTTTTGTTTTAGCGCTGAAAGAATCTTTCCGAATACAAGCTGATTTGGAAAATATCTTTGGTCTTCGAAGATATTTTTTCCGTTACCTTCAAAATATTCAAGAATGGCCATCGCACATCCCGCACTCCTGCTCTGTCCGTAATCGCACTGGCAAATAATATCTTTACCTTCATCATGAGCTTTAAGGATAAATTCCGCTGCCTCTCCCGCCTGCGGGAAAAATGCTTTTATCCCTTCCGGATCATTCTCGAAAGCATCCCAGTCGATATCCGGAATGCAAACATAGAAAACATCATCTGTAACATCAGAATAGTCAACCGGCTGATAACCGGCAGAATGTCCATCCGGCGGATCGAAAAAAGTGATAGCAGCCGTGTTTTTCGGGAATTCTCCGTTTACAATTATTTTGTAAACATCATTTCTTGAAAGTACCGATACGTTCATTAGATCATCCTTTCGTTTGCAATATCTCAACCTTGCTACGATTATATTATAGCACATCATTTTTGAAAATTCGAAAATATTTGATATGAATAAAAATTTTCTGTATTTCAAAATCGAAAAGATATAATAAAAAGTCCGGTCTTTTGAAACCGAACTTTTTATTAGTTATTCATTTTCCATCATAACTCCCGCGTTTTACACTTGCGACGTAAAAATTAGATTCAAACCACGTAAAACTTGCTTCCAGACTATTCTATAAATGTTATTGCATGTTATTGCATTCGCCGTTGAAATATGGTATAATATATTTATACCTATCTATCAGAGGTGAAAGGCAATGATATCAAAACATAAAATTAAATACAAAGACGGAACATATAAAACCAACGTTAGAATTGTTGAAGGATACAGACCTGGTCCAGGTTTAGCTCCGAAACAGAGACAAATAAAGAACTTTGGCTATGCAGAAGACTATGAAGACCAGGATGCGTTCTGGAAAATGGTCAAGGAAGAGGAACGAAAATTCAAAGAGTCAAAAGAAAGTATCGAAGTAAAGCTTGATTCCACAGTAACGCTTAAAGAAACACGTAGGCTTGAACTTGGATACAAATATCTCGATGCGGTATTTGATTTTCTTGAAATCGATAGTTTATTCGAAACACTAAAAGTCAGAGTTGATTATGACTATAAAAAAATTATCCGCTATCTCGTTACCGAAAGAATACTCCATCCTGATTCTATTCGTGCATGTTTTCAAAAATCTGATAACAGATATGGATATGAACGCAATTTTGAATATCATCAGATAATACGCTGCCTTGATCTAATCGAAAAACATAGCGAAGCATTTCAGGATCATCTTAATAAAATTATCGAAGAAAAAATCGGAAGAAAAACAGAGTATGTTTTTTATGATACAACTAACTTCTACCTGGAGAAAGATTATGCTGAAGAAGGAACACTGGGACAGAAAGGAGTTAGCAAAGAACACAGAACGGAACCGATAGTGCAATATGGATTGTTTATGGATTCAAATAAACTTCCGGTCAGAATGAAGGTGTTTCCGGGGAATACATCTGATTCAATTACGTACCTTCCGATGATAGAAGCTTTAAAAAACAGATATGGATATGACAGATTAATATCTGTAGCTGATAAAGGAATGAACAGCACAGATAACCTTTCGTACATTCATTTCAACGGAGACGGATACGTATTTTCTCAAATTCTTAAAGGGAAAAAAGGTACAAGATATCATAAAAAAATGTTTGAAGATGATGAATTTACGTACAATGAAGACAGATCATATAAATACAGAATATTTGAAGAGGATTTTGAATATGTTCAGAAAGATGAGAACAAAAAAATCATAAAAAAAGAAACTGCAAAAAGGAAAGTTCTAATTTACTGGAAAAAATCAATAGCAGACCGAGAAGCGCACAAGCGCGAACTTAAACTAAAAAAAGCAGAAAAATACGCTACTAATAACGCTTACGGACTGAAACATGATGCCACAGATTATGTTAAGGAAGCGCATATCGATTCCAGTACCGGAGCTGTTTCTGATAAAGTGGTTAAAGCAGTTGATACCGAAAAAGCAGCAAACGATGCAAGATTTGACGGATTCTTTTGTATTGTAACATCCGAACTCGATTACGATAGAGCAAAGATACATGAAGTGTATGGAGAATTATCAAAAATCGAAGAAAGCTTTAGAATATGCAAGAGCGATCTGAATGCAAGGCCTATGTTTGTCCATAAGGACGAGCATATCGTAGCCCATCTTGTAATATGCTTTACTGCACTTTTGATAATCAGACTAATAGGACTCAAACTTGGAGATAATAGATTATCCGCAAAACGAATCCAGTGTGCATTAGCTTCATTTGGCTGTGAAGAAATAGCAAAAGGCATCATTCATCTTAGCATGGCGACGCGTAATAACGAATATATCATAAAAAAAGACGAGGACGGAAATACGTATAGTTCATTATTGATTTCTGATGACGATGAAACCGTTGGAGATTTAATCAAACTTCAGAGCATTTTTGGCGACCAGTTCATAACCGCAAACGTCAAACAGGAAAAATTAAACAAATACCTGAAAGGCATCAAATTTACAATAACAAAATAAAAAAGAGCAAACCACGTAGTTGCGTGGTTCGCTCTTTTTTAGTGTAAAACCCGGGTTATAGCATATATTATTAGTAGTGTAAAGAAAAAATCCTCTGTGAATATCACAGAGGATTTTTAAATGTTCCACGTGGAACATGGTACGCCTGCGGCGTGCTTTTGAAAACAGCCGCCGTTCGGCGACCGTTGATACTACAAATAAATGATTCATCGCAAGTTTATTTCATCACTTATCTCTCCAATTTGAAGCACAATTATAGTATTCAAATCGCTCAATGCAAATACCAAATTTAAAATCTTTATCTACAAATATCAAATCTCTACGTCCCGCGGAAAAGGCTGTTAGATCAAATATCATCGATATATTATCAAAAAAATCACTCACTTTTAACATTAATGCCCCGCATTCTCTGTCATCTTCATGAAACAATACCCCATACTCACTATTATATGATTGATAATCTTTTTTCAAATCAAGAATTGCTGATATATTTACTTCAGCCTCTTTGCCAATTTTCACTTGATTATTTAAAGAATCTATTTTCTCATAGATTTTGTTTGACATCTCAATTGTTTCATTAATAGAAATAAAAGAGTTAGTATCCACATCGCTTATAGTATTATTTATACTTAAACAAATGTTCTTTCTCTTTGATTTTAACTTTAATTCGTAAATTCTGTTTTCTCTGCTCTGTTCATCCATAATAATTACCTTTATTTTTTCTTCGTTTTATAGACATTAAAATTGTGCCGCAGGCACCACCTTTTAAATGGTACGCCTTCGGCGTGCTATAAGAAACGGCCGCCGCTGAGGCGACCGTTAAAAAAATGTCATATGACTAAGCAAATATAATTAATATCAAATCAAATCTTTAATCAAAACAAAAATCCATCCTAGGTACAAATAATTCAATGTATTTTTTATCTAAATAACCGTATTCATACAAATAACTTGGATCTATTGAAAAATCTATTTCAGATTTTATTGTCCCACTATCTATATCTAATATTCCGTAAATCAGATATGTATATCCGCCTTTGTGAAGAATACTTTTTTTATGAATTGAAGTTTCCTGAATTATCAAATCTCCATAAAGTTCAATTTCAACAGTTGCTTCTTCATTATCCATGAAATCCGCACAAATATTTGTAAATCCTGTAATTACCGTATCCCCAATTTTCACAATTGTTTCCTCTTCATCAAGTGATTGAACAATGCATTTATATTTCATAAAATCTTTTTCCTTTTATTATTTTTTAGGGTTGATTACTTTCATGCCACTTTTGTTCAGCATCTTCCAAAACGATTTCCCACTTTCGGTATGAAATGTAGTAATAAAGCCTTCATTGTTTGTTCCAACAAATGCAAATTTTGCATCATGATTCTTGTTATTCTTATAATATCTAAGAAAACCTGTTCTCATCTCTGTTTTATATTCATATTCTACTTTATATCCATTATTCATCACATATCTAGCCTTATTTAAATAATCAACTGTTGACTGTGCATTAACTTCATCTCCATGTTTTGCATAATGGGAAGCCAGTTTTTCGTAATTTTGGAAAACGGCTCTATCATATTCAGTCTCCCACTTAACATTATCCGCACCAAACACATGTTTGAGATCTTCATAATGTTCTGCTCCGGTCAGCGAATACCTGCTCTGATTTCTTATTCCTGAAGCCGATGCTGTTGTGGATCCTTTAACACCATTCGCTACAGAAGACTTACCGGCAGGATTCTTTGCAGCAGGATTTTTCTTTAATCCATTAATGCCCTTAAGTACATACTCCGTACCTAAAACCTCAGCTACGGTTACCGTTCCGCTGCCTACTTTATTTGCTACCGTATTCCAGTCATGAGCATAACTTGCCTTTCCGACATCATAATAATACATTCCTAATGCTGTAACAGGATTGTTTACGAGAGGATCCTGCAGGAAATAATCTACTGTTTCATTTACTGTTCCCAGCGGATCTTTTATAAACTGTACAAACCCTGATGCCGTGTTGGTTAGATTATTTACAACACCTTCGCTGTATGATCCGAATATCTGTCCGGCTGTTCCGCTTTGTTTTAACTGATCTATTCCGCTGTGCCAGTTTTCGCTGAATTCTTTAGCCGCTCTGCTGGTGGTTTGTACCGGATGTGATATGAACTCTTGCGTTTTTTGAGCAGTATCACGCGCTATTTCTTTCGTCTTATTTACCAAAGCAGTTGCAACCTCTGTTGTCTTATCAGTAAAATAAGTAACTGCTTCTTTAGTTGTGTCAACCACACTCTTTGTTATGTTTTTGAAAGTCTTGATAAGACTATTCACAAAATGCCCGGTCGGATCATAATACGATATCGGATTGTTATTGCTGTAAGTATAAAGATTAAGACTTAACGGATCATATATATTCCCGCTGTAGCTGTCCTGCTGGATGAATCTTGCTGTTTCAGGATCGTAGAATCTTGCGTTCAGGTAATAAAGTCCGGTTTCTGCGTCGTAGTAATAGCCTGCATACTTTATGCTGTTCTTTTCATTGATGAAACCGTCTCTGTTAGTGTCTGCTTCGCAGTATTTCTTTTCTCCGAAAAGGATCTGCTTTAATGTGTTTAGGTCGGATGTATCCACCTTGCCGTCAGCGTTCAGATCTGCCGCTTTCTTCTGGTCTGAAGTAAGTTCCAGCGGTTCGATGTACAGGTGTTTCTTAAGCAGAGAGTAATCGCTTACGGTCACCTTTCCGTCTCCGGTAATGTCTCCGTATTTTGATGTCTCTGTTTCTTTACCCCATTCATCATAATAATACTTTTCGGCAGTTTCTCCGTTTTCGCTGATCATTGCAGTTATGTCTGCGTGTCCGTTGTACATGCAGTAGAACATTTCTCCGCCGATTTTCTTTGATACAAGGTTTATTCCGTGTACGTTCCATACATTGTTATCCGGATTTTCAGCATCCGTTTCGAATACCACCTTGTCATACTCATAAGTATAATAGTTTTTTTACAATGAGTCAAATGTGGATTTTATTAAAAATTGTGCCGCAGGCACCACCTTTTAAAATGTACGCCTTCGGCGTGCTATGGAAAACGGCCGCCGTTCGGCGACCGTTGGAATCGATTCTTTAACAAGAACTCTTTAATGTTATTATTTTTTTAACAGATCAGCAAGTGTAATTTCATCCGGCTGTACATTTGAAACTCGCTTATACTCAATTATCGCTGATACAAGTAAAAAAACCTTTTCTTTAGTTTCATATATGATTCATATTTCGGCGATGTTCCTTCAAGATAATCACTCTGATATACTTCGCTCTTTTTCAGATCATTTCTGTCAAGAATATAAGAGAGATTTTTCGAATTAATACCATCTGTATTTCTAACGATATAGATATTATCATTTCTATCAAATTCATCAAGCAGTTCTGCATAATGAGTTGAAAATATCAGCACTGCTCCTTTCGGATTTATTTTATTATCCCTGTAAAAACCTATAAGCGTCGAAATGATCTCATGATTAAAATGATTTTCAAGTTCATCAACTATTACATAACCACCTGTTCTGAAAGATCTCATAGCATAAATATAAATGTTGATTCCCTTTATTGTACCTGATGAAAGATAACGGTTAAGTTCCAGAGGTTTTGTCATAATAATCTCTTCTTCATTTTTAAATTTGAGTCTTATATCTGAAGATTTTCCTTCTTTCTTTATTTTCAGATATTCAACTGACGGATCAAAGAACTCTATCAGTTCAGCAGGACAATCATCAAGTATGCTAAGTTCATTAAGATTTGTAAACTGAAGGGTATCTGTTAAAGAGATCCTGTCGCCGGTTTTCTTATTAAAAGCAACACAAATACTTACATCCTCAAGAAGAAATGCTTCGTCCGTATCTCTTTGTATTTCAGTTTCAATATCATCAAAGTCATATAAGTTCTTCTTGCTTTTTACTTTGGCTGTCGGTTTGGATTTCAGATATTCATCTTTAATATACAGTCTTTCCTCTTTCTTTGAAATAACCGTATGGAGCAAATTAACTGTATTATTATCCGCATAGAAATATATATCCAGTACCACTTCACTTTCCGGAGAAAGATTCGAAAGAATCTCTGAACAGCTTATAGTATTTAGTGCTTCATTATTCAGCATACGGCACACCAGAGTCAATAGTTTCAGTATTGTAGTTTTACCGGATGCATTTACACCTATAAATGAAATAACATTGTTCTGATAATAACTTTTACTGCCAACTGTAAACAAACATTTCATATCTTCAGCATCATCTTTACTGACTCTCTGCAAAGCAGCAAAATCAAATTCACAGTTACCATAAAAATGAGGTAAACCACTTGCACATATTTTTAAAAGTTTCATTAGCTTTCACTCCATATCAACAGAAAAACTGATTTTATAATATGATTATAGCACTTTATCTGTTGAATTTCAACTTTAAAAACGTATTTTACGTTTTTAAGTGAAAATGATTTTGAAAAATCTCTTTTTCAAAACAGTTGCACGCAAAGTGCAGCTGTTTTTTCAATTGTGCCGAAGGCACCACCTTTTAAATGGTACGCCTGCGGCTGTACCTTCAACAGGCAGGCACAATGTTCATCATGTACCTGCCTGTGGTTTCAGTTAGATCCTATGAAAAAATCCTCCGTGAAAATTCACAGAGGATTTTAAAATGTTCCACGTGGAACGTTTATTTTTTATCCCAGTATGCCGGGTATGGTCCGTACACTGTTGCTATCGATTCGGGTTCCTTATACACCGGAAGGTGAGAGCCCGGTGGAAGAGGCTCTCCAGGATTTTCTGTGTCGCCCATTAAATATCGCTGCATCATCAGTATGTCATATCCGTCCAGACCATAATCACCGTTAAGATCACCGCTCCACACCACGCTCTCATTCACGTTGCCGCTCTGGAAGTCAATGGTCGAATCCTTCATTATAATAAGATCAGCGATATTCAGATCATAATTATGATCCATATCGCCCTTTGCCTGTGGAGGGGCATACATAGCCTGAGGCGACGGTGTTTCGGCTACTGCAGCAGAAAGTCTGTCAGCCGAAAATGCAGTTTCGTCATTGCCCTGATCAGAAGCGCCGTCAGCTTTAAGGCTTTCATTTGCCTTTAGTCCCGTACTCAGTGCACATGCTGCTGAAAGAAGCGCTGCTGTAAACATTGTTTTTCTGGTTTTTTTCATGTACTCTCAACTCCTCATATTATCATTCACATAAGGAAACACTGATCAAATCGGAAATCCGGCTTTGCCCTGAACCCCCATGCTGATTTATGAATAAATCAGCGTTTCCTTAAACAACGATCTTAAGAGGAGGTCTTCGTGAATCTTCGCCGTTCCTCCTCTTCAGATCTGATGGGCTCTGTCAGTCTACATAGATCTTTGTAAATGACAGATCATTTATAATTTTCTTAAGTTCGGTGCTTTCAAGATCTGATCTGATATAGCAGTAGTGCCTGTCATCAATAAAGAAGAACGCACCTTCGTTGTTATACCGTACATTGCTGCTGTCAAGCTTGTATGTATTGCCTTCATATTCGCCGTAACGGTTTCTTATATAAGCTCTTTCGTTTTCTGACTGTGCGAAAGTATCTTCATCAACGGAATAAACACCGATACTGCATAAATATCCGCCTCTGTTTGCATAGTACACAAGACCTGCATCAACAGAATCAGCAGTTGATACCATAACAATTTCGCTGTTCTGGAAACCTTCGTTCTCAGGAACGTAGAAGAATCCTTCAGAACTGATCTTTTCAGCTGCATCGCGTAAGCTCTGGCTGTATCTGTCCTGATCATATCTGCGGTCGTTAATAAACCTTTCAAGTGAAGCGCTGTTACTGAAAATAACTTCAGGTAAAGGATCAGTAACCGGTGCATCTGTCGGACGTAATTCCGGATCGGAATGTCCATGCGGTGCGCCTGTCGGATAATCTGTCGGTGACATAGTCGGCGCTGATGTAGGATAATATCCTGTCGGTATCGATGTCGGTTTCGCTGTCGCTGTTGGTGCCGCTGTTGCTGTTGGATGATATCCTGTCGGCATCGATGTTGGTTTCGCTGTCGCTGTTGGATAATATCCCGTCGGCATCGATGTTGGTTCCCCTGTCGCTGTTGGATAATATCCCGTCGGCATTGATGTTGGTTCCGCAGTTGCTGTTGGATGATATCCCGTCGGCATTGATGTTGGTGCTGATGTTGCTGTAGGATGATATCCCGTCGGCATCGATGTCGGTTCAGGTGATCCTGTCGGCTGAGGTGACCTTGTCGGAGCCTGCGTTGGTGTAACCGTCGGTTTTACCGTTGCAGTAGCCGTAGGTGTATTTGTCGGCCTTTCAGTCTGCGCAGCTGACGGCGTACCGGAAGGAGCCGTCGCTCCGCCTGAAGGAGATGCTGACGGTTTCGGACTTACAGCAGTATTTCCGGACACAGCTGCGTTGTTCGGGTCAGCGGATGTACCGGCAGACACTTCCGTTACAGAACTGCCGGTACCTGCAGGAGAAGAACCATCGCTCCCGCTCACCGCTGCATCCGTTACATTTTCCGGTTCTGTTACCGGTTTAACAGATTCAGATACCTCATCTGTATACTGTTCCGAAACACTGGTCGTGCTTTCCGTTACCGAATTATCAATTTCAAAATCGCCAGGCGGCTTGATCTGTGAACCAAGGTAAACAGCTAATACTACCGAAGCCGCAGATGCCGTTACCAGTACCGCCGGCATAATGTGTATAAACGGAAACGCTCTTATTTTCATCGTTTCCGGATCATAATTTTCGGTCTCACTTACGTACTTGTCATCGATCTTGTCGATCGCATCAAAAAGCTGTTCCTTATTCACGCATTGAACCCCCTCTCGTCCAGAAAACTTCTGAGGTTTTTACGCAGTCTTGCAAGAATTGTTTTCACGTTTGCCTCCGTAACGGAGCATTTTTCAGCTATCTGTGCCTGTGAATCAAGGTACCAGTAGCGTCTCATGAAAATAAATCTTTTTCCGCTGTCAAGGCTCTCGACAAATTCATTAAGTGCTTTTACAAGCTCGTTTTCATCAAATTCACCCTCGGTATCAGATCTTCCGCTGATACATTCTTCAAGTTCATCGATAGACAACACCGCATCAGCCTTCCTTTTGGCACCTGTCAGATATCTCAGTCTGTTCATGCAGTGATTTTTTATAATGCGGAACAGAAATGCATTGAGAAAATCCGGACGCTCAGACGGCATTCTGTTCCATGCAGTAAGATATGTATCGTTAAGGCATTCTTCCGAATCCGAGTTATCATTAAGTATCTTTTTCGCTATACTGAGGCAGCGGCTGCGGTATTTTATGTCCGTTTCACTTATCGCCCGCTGCGATCTTGCCCAGTAAAGATCGATTATTTCATTGTCTTCCAGCATACATCCTCCTTCAAACGTTCTGAATTTTCACCCTCATAAGTATACGTGATTTTCAGTTTTATTTCAAGAGGGAGCGATGGAAATGTTCCACGTGGAACATTTCCATAATGCTATCCCGTTTATTTTTCACTTTCAATAACAGTTTCATATTTTTCTTCCGCAGCAATGATCTTATTTTTTCTCATTTTAATCATCCTTTCATTATTAAAGCTTTCTTTCTGTTCATACATTTTTTTGAAAATAGAATATTATATGTCTGCCGAGTAAAAACTTTATGTTTTCTATCCCTCTGTCCTTATAGTGTAAAAAGAATCTCGTAGGTAACAGAAATTTTATAAAAAATTTCGGAAATAAAAAATTTCGGAAAATAAAAAGATCAGCATATCATACTCACGTAAATACGCAGTCGATATGCCGATATGAAAATGAGGCACCTTCGGTGCAATTTTTAAAACGAGCTGACCAGCTCGTTTTTTCTATAGCAGTCTTCGGCCCGCAGGGGTGAAGACTACCTTTATACAGAACCAGCGGGAGCACCGGATCTTCACCGGTGCTCCCGCTGCATAGTAATATAATTTTACTCAGATATAAATGACTAATTTACGATTGACTAAATTTCATTGCTGTGTTATAGTAATAATAAGGAGGGATGATCATGTTTATCGGACGAAAAAAAGAACTTGCTTCACTTGAAAAAATGTATCGCAGCGGCAGATTTGAATTCTGCGTTATATACGGAAGAAGACGTGTGGGAAAAACCGCTCTGATCAATCATTTTTTAAGCGAAAAAAAAGCCATATACTTTATGGGAGTCGAAAGTAATGAAACTCAGAATCTTATAAATCTGAGCCGACAGATAAATGAATATACCAGCGGTATTGAAACTGAGAGCACATTTTCATCTTTTCAGACAGCACTGGAAGCTGTCTTTGAATTATCCAAAAAAGAAAGAACGATACTTGTCATTGACGAATATCCTTATGTCGCCAGATCCTCCAAGAGTCTGTCCTCAACACTTCAGATGATCATAGATAAATATAAGGATTCTTCGAAACTTATGCTGATACTCTGCGGTTCATCCATGTCATACATGGTTGATAACGTACTTGCATATAAATCTCCTCTTTACGGTCGTCGTACCGCACAGATGAAAATAGAACCTTTCGATTTCTTTGAAGCCGGAACTTATTTAAAAAATATGAGTGATACGGACAAGGCGCTTGCATACGGTATTGTAGGCGGAACACCTCAGTATCTTCTGCAGATCAGCGACAACGCCAGCATAGAGGAAAATATAAAAAGATGTTTCCTTGATCCGGTTTCATTTCTCTATGAAGAACCGGTAAATCTTATCAAGCAGGAAATACGTGAACCAGCGATCTATACCGCTGTAATATCCGCAATAGCCTGCGGTGCTTCAAAGATGTCAGAAATTTCAGTAAAAGTCGGAGAAAACACAAATGTCTGCTCCGCTTATCTTACAAACCTTATCAATCTCGGTATTATAGTAAAAGAAACACCTTACGGTGAAGATCGTTCCAGACGAACGCTGTACAGACTGGAAGATAATATGTTCCGCTTCTGGTACCGGTTTGTTCTGAATAATATTTCACTGATATCCAGAGGCGCTGATGAACTTGTATATAAGAGGATCGAGCCGCATCTTTCTGAATATATGGGAAGTATTTTTGAAGATATCTGCAAGCAGTATCTATGGAAACTCCTTATTGAAGGAAGATGTCCTGTGGAATTTTCATCTCTCGGAAGATGGTGGGGTACAGATCCTGATAGCAGATCACAGACGGAGATCGACATTATGGGTGAGCAGGACAAAAACACCGCTCTTTTCGGTGAATGCAAATGGACAAATGAAAAAACTGATACCGGTGTCCTTGAACTGCTTATTAAAAGAAGCAGACTGTTTCATTACAGCAACGCTCACTATTATGTTTTTTCCCGTTCCGGTTTTACAGATGGCTGTATAACCAAAGCTGCTGAAACCGGAAACGTTACTCTCGTGACATACAGTGACATAGCAGCAGAGATAACGAATGTTCCGGATTAAGAGGTCAAACTTTCCCTTAAAATATGCCGCTATTTAAGGGGAAGTTTAAAAGAGTAAGGTTTTTGCCCTTACAAGCTTGAATATTCCCTTAAAATATGCTATCATTTAAGGGAAAACCTGAGGAGGTAAGGGCATGAGAGTTTTTAATTATTCAAAATACAGCGATTATAAATGGGATTCAGAAGTATTAGGGTTGATTGCAGCCATATATAAAGAAACAGGAAAACAGGAATTATATTTGAAGCAGCGTCCGGAAGAACTTGAAAAGCTTGTAGAAATTGCAAAGATTCAAAGTACAGAAGCATCTAATGCTATTGAGGGAATTGTAACTACAAATACTCGTATAAAACAGCTTGTTGAAGAAAAAACAACTCCAAGAAACAGAGATGAGCAGGAGATAGCAGGATACCGTGATGCTCTTAACATAATCCATGAAAGTTTTGACGCCATTCCTATTACGCAGAACTATATTCTTCAATTACATAAAATTATGTATAGTCATTTGAATAATCCGATGGCTGGTCAAACCAAGAATGTTCAGAATTATATAAGTGCTTCTTATCCTGACGGACATACTGAGATTCTCTTTACACCACTTGAACCTTATGAAACACCGGACGCATTGAACAGAATATGCGAGGAGTATAATATCGTTATCGGAAATATGAAACTGGAACCGCTTATAGCAATTACTGTTTTCATACATGATTTTTTATGTATACATCCGTTTAACGATGGAAATGGTCGAATGAGCAGACTACTGACTACTTTGCTGCTATACCGAAACGGATTTTATGTAGGAAAATATATTTCACTTGAAGCTAAAATCGCTAAGAATAAAGATTTATATTATGATGCTTTAAATCAGTCACAATACGGATGGCATGAAGGAAATGAAGATATACTCCCGTTCATAAAATATATACTTGGAACCATATTAAGTGCTTACAAAGATTTTGAAGAAAGATTCTCTTTAATTGAAAGAAAATTATCCGCACTTGAAATCGTCAGAAACGCCAGCCAAATGAAGATAGGAAGATTCTCAAAACAGGATATCCGTGAATTATGTCCTTCTCTTAGTTTAAGTTCAATAGAAGGATCTTTAAGAAAATTAGTTGAGGCGGGCGAGTTAAAAAAAGAAGGACAAGGAAAGGCAACATCATATTACAGAATAAAATAAATGTAAGGTATTATTATTCGGCCCGCAGGGGTGAAGACTACCTTTATACAGAGCAAACGGGAGCACCGAATCTTCACCGGTACTCCCGCTTGTTTTATTTATTCAGAGTAATCCATATGGATGAAAATTACTGTATCAATACCGCACTCCTTAATTTTCGGAGCCGGAAGGTACCCTGATCACTCATTCGGATTGTCAATGATACCTGCGAATAAAGGCACATTGTTCTTATAGGAAATATAATAGAAGAACGGTCTGTCAAGCTTGAATAACAAGTACTTGCCAGGGAAAGTTGTAGGTGAAGTTGTACCTATTACTACCTGAGTATAACCTTCGGCTTCACCGCCATTTTCATCTATCTTCACCTGTGCCTGATGATCTATAGCGTTTATCGCAACATCTCCCGGACCCAAACCGTTTTCAGCATAGTCGATGATCGTGCTGAAATCAGATTCTCCTCCAAAAGCATCTTTTATTCCAAGTTTCTTTGAAGCATCTATAAGATCAAATTCCGATGTTACTTCAAACTTAGGAACAATAAAATCAACAGTGATATTTTCCTTATAATCAAGATTTCCTGAATAAATATCTGAAACAGCTTTTTCATCGGAAAGAATATCATTTATATCCACACCTTCATCAGGAAGAACGAAATTCATAGTATAGCCGTTTTTCATTTTCTTGCTGTACATCATGAAATTATCAGCCGTTCCTACTTCTGTGCCAGTATTATGCTCTTTCATAAAATCACAGGATATCTTACTGCCGTCGCGTTTGAAGAAATCATTCTTCTTAGTCACACCGGAGTCAAACGACTCTTCCCAGGCTTCCTTAAAAGCAACTGCACTGATCAGACGCACTATATCACTTTCAGGATCATCGATATATATATCAGGATTTATCTTTCCCTTTGTTTTTCTCGATATCCATTCAGATATCTCCGCTTCTGTTTCTTCTTTTTTTCTGAAATCTCTTGAATACGATGTCGCATAATAATTCTTTGCCAGCGTATCAAAGGCATCCTGTTTGAAATTCCACTTACTGTTTAACCAGGCTGAATTTGAAACAATACAGTAATCCGAATTACTGTCAAGTCTGAACGCACGGTAAAGCAGGTCGTTTTCATAACGCAGATCTTCAATATCTTCTGCACCGAGTACATCTACTATCTCGTCACGGGTATTGCCGGCCGCGCATTCCGCTGCCATGGAAAGAGCCATGTAATAGCTTAACGGCGAGTATAACGGATTTTCCTTACCCCTCGTATCTTCAGAATCAACGAGAACTTTTTCTGCTGAATCGGCAGCAAATTTCAGATATCCGTCTGCATCAATTTTATTAAATACCACCGGCAAATAAGTAGGTACAGGCTTGGCTACAACACCAGTTTCTTCGACTTCTGGCTCAGGTTCCTCAGAAGGTACAGCTGACGGATCCGGAGTATAATCCGGTTCTGCAGTCTGTTTACTTGATTTCTTACGTTCTTCATATGAAACATATGAAACCGCCTTTGGTGCAGGCAAAGAAGTTATTTTCTTTGAAACGTACTGTCTCAGTATCGCATAGTCCACGAGATTCACTTCACCGTCATAGTCAGCGTCTGAATATGCGAAATGAATATCATCAAGTACGACTTTATCAACAAGAGCAAGTCCGAGCTGTGTAATATCCGTAACATCGATCACACCGTCAAGGTTTACGTCACCGTGGACATATTCGCTTGGTTTGGCTTTCGGAACTGCACTTTCAGCATATAGCGGGACGGTCATATATGCAGCGATCATAAATGATGACACTGCAGCAGCAATCTTATTCTTTCTCATTTTAAACGATCCTTTCATTTTTTATAAAACTTTCTTTTGGTTCCTAAAGGGTTTTTTATATACTGTTTTTCCCCCTCTGTCTGTATAGTGTAAAAAGTATCTCATAGGTAACAGAAAATTTTTAATATTTTTATGGTGAGCTGCCTTCGGCAGCTATTCGATAGTATCAGGCATCGCGATGCCTGATACCTTTACTGCAGCGTCATAGATTTAAATGTCTCAATCATTAGGCAGAGACACTCACAGAAGAAATGCAGCGTAAAGAGGAATGGATATAACATCATCCGTTTTTCCGAAATTTTTCTGAGATAATCTGACAGAATACTGCGGAGAGAACTTCTGCTTAAATACACTGAGACTTCTTGAACGCACATGTTCACCTTTTTTCACTTCAATTGCAATGATTTTGTCATCTTTCTGAAGAACAAAATCAAGCTCTGCCTGTGAATTTGAAGTAGTCCAGTAGTAAAGCGGATAATTCTTTGAAGCAAGCTGCTGTGCAATATAGTTTTCCGTAACAGCTCCCATATAAATATTCGATTCGCCGGTAATAATCGTATTCACTGACATATGTGATTTATTGACCAGCAAACCAACATCAGACATGTAAACTTTAAAAGATGTCTGATCTGCATAAGCAGGAAGCGGTATAAGTCCCTGGTCAGTACGCTGACATTCCAGTATTACACCCGCCTGTCTGAGCCATTCCAGAGATGCTCCGAAAATAGACGAAGAACCGCCTTTCTGAACGACTTTGTACTGAAACTTTTTGTTATCTTTTGCTAGTTGAGCAGGAATTGAGTTATAGCATGCGCGAATCTTCGCTGATTCAGTGTTGCTTGCGTATTTCGCCATATCAGCTGTATAGCTGTCAAGTATATCGTTCTGAACAAGAGCGGATTCGAGATATGAATTAGTGCCGATAAACGTTCTGACGGCCTCCGGCATTCCTCCGACTATAAGATAGTCATGATAAAGACTGAGGGCTTTCTGATGCATGGCTTCGTTCATTGGTTTGCAGCTGTTAAAGCATTCAGTAATTTCTTCAATAAGTAAATCATTGTCGGAAGCGAGAAGGAACTCTTCAAAATCAAGAGGATAAAGCCGTAATATATTGACTTTTCCCACAGGAAATGAAGTCTGATTTCTGTTAATAGCGACGCCAAGCAAACTTCCGGCTGCTGCAACATGATATTCCGGAAGTTCTTCACAGAAATATTTCAGTGAAGTCAAAGCGCGTTCACATGACTGTATCTCATCCAGAATAATCAGAGTTTTTTCAGGAAGAATTCGTTCCTTCGCTTCAGCTTCAAGATGTTTTATCAGTCTTTCCGGTGAAATATCTTCATCAAACAGCGATGCTGCGTAGTGATTGAGTTCAAGATTTATATAAATCGTGTTTTGGTAATGTTCCTTACCAAATTCACGTAAAATAAATGTTTTGCCAACCTGTCTGGCTCCGTTTAAAATCATAGGTTTTCTGTCTGAAGAATTTTTCCAGCGAATAAGCTGATCAGTGATCTTTCGTTTCATTTTCCGGTCCTTTCGTATATACAATTGCATTTACTGATTAAATTATATATCACTACGAACGTTAAGTCAATAAAAATATGAATTTTCTGATTTTTTTGGACTTAACTGTAATAATCTCAGATATACTGAACAATACAGCAATCAGCGGGAGCACCGGATTTTTTACCGGTACTCCCGCTGATTTTATTTTTCAGAGTAATCCTTAAGGATGAAAATTGCTGAATATCAGAATGATGTTATCTTCTTTGAAAGATACTGCTGAAGTCTTGCAAGGTCTGCAAGTGTAACTGCACCGTCGCTGTCAACATCGGCGGATTTCTGCTGATTTTCTGTAAGTTCCCTGTCACCTAAAAGGTAAAGTGAAAGTTCTGTAAGATCGGTAACATCGATTTTTCCGCTTCCGTCTATATCTCCTGTATCAGCTTTGACAGGCTTATCCTTAACATCATTATAAATGAAATAAACGAAATCCCGAACTCCGCCATCAACCGAAAGTTCTCTCTTTTCAGGGTAAAGTTCTTCCGTATAAACCACCATTCCGTTTTCATCACACCTGTTGAAAACGATCTTCGGCTCAGCGAAATCAGGATACAATCTGATTTTTTTATTTCCTTTATCGTCAAACCAGTATTCCACTTTTGTAGTTCCGCTGCCGCCGTAATAATCAGCTGCACCATGGATCTTATTTATCCTGCCGGCTATATCTTCATATTTTTTAAACTCGGATGATTCAATGATATCAGTTACTTCATCATAAGTAATACGAGGTGTATCAGAAGCTATCTCGCCTCTTATGATCATTTCCTGCCGTCCAAAACTGCCTATAGTAATACTGCCTTTGTTTTTCAGACTTTCAAGTGCTGATACCTGTTCTGCCGTCAGTGTCTTTGGCGGTGCGACGTTCACTGTTACAGAAACATATCTTACATTATCTGCAGGATCATCCGGATCTCTGAGTTTAGCTTTTGCGGTAATTACAGCTTTTCCTGCTGAAACAGCTGTTATGGTTCCGTCTTTTGAAACCTGAGCGATATCACCGTGGTCTGAAGTGATTACAAGGCTTTCATTATAGAAAAATCTATTGTCAAGACTTACATTTAATTTGTATGTCTGTCCTTCTTCAAGTGCTATTTCTGTCTCGTTCACGGAAAGCTCATATGCTTTTTTATACGGATATTCACTGATTTTTTGCACATTATTTTTATCTATAACCTCAGCCAGATATGTATCATAGCCTTCATCCGGAACATAAACTATCGCATTTTCACAACCGTATATAAGACCCAAGTAATAATCCTTTTTCGGATCGATAGTGGCTGAAGGACCATTTCCTTTATAATCAGCGTGTAAAATTATGATTTCTTTTAAATTCGTACAGCCTTCAAACGGACGGTTAATTCGTTCAAGACTTGCAGGAAGAGTTATTTTTTTTAGTTCTGTGCATTCATAAAAAGCATATTCTTCAATATCAGTAACACCTTCTGAAAAAATGAACTCTTTTGCTTTCATCTCAGCAAAAGCACTGTTTTCAATTTTTCTGACACTGGACGGAATATATACTTTTTCAAGGGTTTCGTCTCCGGCAAACGCACATTTTCCTACTACCTCAACAGTTTCCGGAATATGAAATTCTGTATCTGTTCTTCCTGCAGGATAACACATAAGTGTTTTCTGCTCCTTATCATAGAGAATACCATCAACAACTGATAAATACGGATTATTCTCACTGACTGAAAATTCTGTTATTCCAGTGCATCTTATTACTTCTACTTCGTTTACCGTATCCGGTAGCACAACTTTTTTTATTCCCGGATTATCTTCAAGATACACTTCATTTATAACTTTCCCGTCATCAGTTGTCTCAGGTACGACAACGACTTCAGAAGCTTCATCCTGATCCTGAATGCTAAACGTTACATCATTCCAATCAAATATTGCAGATACATTTGTACTTGCAGAACCAATATATGCAGTTGTAACGGCTGCTAAAAAATAAACCAAAGGCTTTTTCATTACGATCATTCTCCTTACTGATAAATCATTTCAAAGGAATTTCCTCGCTGTTATTATACACATAAGATTTGGAATATCGTGCTTTATTTTAAGATTACGAATAGTGTATATTCAATACATAACACATACCGCCTTACGGCTTCATTATACCATAATCCCCCCTCGTTACAATATTTTCAATTAAAATCTCAATGAGTATTTTATATAAAGTTTCTTCCGAATTATTGTGCGTACTGTCAGCGTAAAATGGTGGTCTGCCGGAGGCAGACTATAGATAGTGCCGGACATTCCGCGGAATGTCCGGCACCTTTATTATTGATGTTGTCGCATCTGCAAAACATCTCTCACGGACGCGATATCTGATTGATCCAAATTTGATATTTTGATTTGAATCAATATTTAGCTAAAGTAAAACTGCTCCAGAACGACTCAGTTAAAACATTCTTATCAGCATAAACATTAACCAGAACACCTTCATAATTAAACATAACATATACTTTGCTATTATCTTTTAGTTCTGATATCATTGCACCAACTTTTTTATCATTTGCAAGGCAGATCTCAGATTCATATATTTTCTGATATGACTCATAGTTTGCGTAATTATCAGGATTTGGTGCATCCGGAGCAATCATTTTCAGAACTTCATAATATGTTTTCGCTGAACTGAGGTCAGGGTTTTCAATAACACCAGGATAGGCAATTCTTACACTAACATCGTTATCGCTCGCCTTGCAATGATACCATATCCACGGTAATTTATACAGATCTGTTGTCATTAATGCGATATTTGATACATCTACATCTTCATCAATGGCAGGAACATAAAGATCAACAGTATTATTCTTAAATGCAGCTATGGTCTTGTCAAATAATTCCCCATTATTATCTGTACCAAATACTTTAGAAGAATCCTGTTCTGTTAATGCTTCATAAAGATCATCGTATGAGTCAAACAAAAAAGTATTAGATGCCGGTGGCTCATCTAGTGACAGTATAACCTTTGAAAGATACTGTCGTAGTCTTGCAAGGTCAGCGATGGTAACTGCGCCGTCTCCGTCAACGTCAGCTGCTTTCAGCTGATCTGTAGTAAGTTTCTTGTCACCTAAAAGTGCGAGTGAAAGTTCTGTAAGATCAGTTACATCGATTATTTCATCAGCTAAAATGTCACCAACTATAATTTTTTCTGCAGACTTTTTATCTTTATCATTAGGCTCTGACGGTTCTACCTTATCGTCATCATCATCATTTGTTTCAACAGCTGGGTGGCTGATAAAGAAACCTTTTAAACTTTCACCATCATAATTTTCATACCAGTCAAGATACGGATACATTACTTCTTTTGATGCATGAATATAATAAACAGTATCTCCATACAAATCCATGGTATTAAACACTGTTGAATTTGGGAGAAGAACTTCATTTATATCAAAATCAGTTGAAAATTGAAGAAAGATGTATGTTTCTTCATCATAGCTGCCATTTTTCAGTTCCCATCTGTATCTCTTAGCTGTTTCTGCTCTGGCAGCAGCACCTGAAGTTGGCGGAAAATAGAATTCTGCTTTCTCTACATTTTCAATCTGAACATATTCCTTCAGTTGTTCCGGCGTAGTTTTAACAGTGTAAACATTATCTTCCCAATAATGTTTAACATAGTGATCGTCTCTTAATTTAGTAATCTCTGTGCCTGGTTTAACAGTAATATTACAGGTAACCTGTCCCCATGTGCCATCTGCATCAAGCCGGTCGAGTATTTCTGATATACTGAATCCACTGTTTTCAAGCTGTTTTATACGTTCATCTAACTTAGGTGCATCGTTCTTTTGTTCGGAAGCAGCCGGACTGTCAGCTCCATTTTTTACATCCTCTGCAGCAGAAATATAAACTGCATTCGATGCAAACATGCTTAGTACTATTATCCCCGCTAATGCTTTTCTGATTTTTTTCATAAAATCATTCCTTTCATAAATCTGCTCTCATTATATCATGTATTTGTTCAGTAAATCTTCAGCATTTCATTTTTTACTTTTATAAAATCTATAATGTTGGTAGTTCCGTCCTCATCTACATCTGTTGCCAGATCGTCAGCCGTTTTTTTCCCTAAGAAATACCGCTCTGTATCAACCATATCGTGAATTTCAATGCTACCGTTTTTATTCACGTCTCCCGGTCTGCATTTTTCTTTTTCACTGGATGGATGCAAAGTATACTCATTAATACCGCCTAACGAAAATTTATAGTTTTCAAAATTTTCATCCGGAGTGTATACATCAACAGAAAGTCGTTTTGTACCATAACCACCGAACAGAGTTGCGAATCCAAGACAGTCATCATAATCAACATATGCATCTGCACTTACCGTGGTTTCCATATAATCTACTTTAAAAGGAACTGTTCTGGAAAAAGTCACTTTGCTAATCGAAGTACACCCTTCAAAACTCTTGTCATGGGCAAAAAGATAATCACAAAGCAGACAAACTTCTTTTAATTTAGTGTTATTGCAAAAAGCAGTGCCATGTATTGATATATCATTCCCTGGAATTTCAATATACTCAATATTATCACATCTGTAGACTGAATAATAGGAAATGAAATTCACCGAATCAGGAATTATTATACTTTCAAGTGATTCACATGAATCAAAAACAGGAAAGACATTTCCGAAGGTTTCCAGAAAATTTCCGATCTTCTCAACACCGTCTGGAATCCTGTATACTTTTCCTTCTTTTTTCGGCGGATAATAGAAAAGCTTTTTACCTTCTTTATCAAACAAAACTCCATCGGATGATGAAAAATATAAATTATCTTCGTCAACTGAAACTTCTTTCAGTTCAGGACATTCTCTTATTTCAAGCTTTGAAACGCCTGACGGAATATTGATCGTTTTAACGGCAGAATTATTTTTAACAGTAAGACTATATACGGAATAACCATCGACTTCTTCCCGTACTACCGGATCAGTTACTTCTGAAGAACCGTCAACAGAAGCGATAATTAAATCTGATTTTGGATAATAAGAATAGATTACGCCGTCAATAGTCACTGATTCCTGGCCACTTGCATCATCATGAAAATATTTCGATTCATTTTCATTATTTGCTTCAGCAGACAGACTGTCAAATTCTTTTTTTGACTCCTCCGCAGCAGATATAAAAACTACATTCGATGCAAACATACTTATTGCTATTATCCCCGATAATAATTTTCTAATCTTCCCCACCAAAATCATTCCTTTCATAAATTTTAATGTTATACTACGTATCACCTGTTTTTATTGAAAATCAGATTCTTTTTACTTATTATACACAGAAACTCAACGATTATCTCCGTAAATTTAAAAATTTTCTGAGTAATATTAAAGTTTGTAAATTATGTATATTCTCTGCCTTCGGCATTTGTACATATACACTTTACTCCCGTATTCTGCATTTATTATACCATAATCTTCCCCCCCGATTACAATATTTTTGCCTGAATTTTCTGATGAGTATTTTATATAAAGTTTCTTATGAATTATTGTACGTACTGTCAGCGTAAAATGGTGGTCTGCCGAAGGCAGACAATAGAATTGCCGGTAATCGCAGGATTACCGGCACCACCTTTTCTTATAAACTGAAAAATCAGACTTTATCAAATATCCCTGTTTCAATAATAGTTTTTATTGCTTCAATCGCCGTTTCATACTTTACATCTTCTTCAAGAATTCGTGAAGTTATTTTATCTCAGATATGCCATCTAACAACCCTGCCTCGTACATATTTTTATAAATTCTTTCCGGATAATAAGGAAGGAACTGACGTATGGCTTCAAATTTTATCTCCTTTTTCTTCATGTATCTCACCAGAGCAAGAGTTAATTCTTCACCTTCGAGTTCAGAGACAGCGGTTACTTCTTTAAGAAGATCAAGGAACTGTAAAACCGAAACATTCTGCTCATCAACCTTTACATAAGGCTTCCGGAGTATCACTTTTATATTTGCCACACTTGTTTCACGATAGTCTTTTGTCGCCTTGTTGGTATAGATTTCGTAAACCGCAGCTACCTGAGTAGTCAGACCAAGCTGATTCGCAAACCACATTCCGCTCATATAACCACAGCATTCTGTTCCGTTCATAAGATATTTTTTTCGGATCACATCATCCAGTGAAAGCGTTGAACCAGAACGGAAAATCGATTTTCTCGGCATGAAATAAATACCAGTATCAAATCTTTTAAGTCTGCCGTCCAGTGTAAGTTTTTTAAACTGCTGCCTCATAACCGCCGCATCCATATCGGGAATACTTACTTCTGATAAAAAGATTGGTTCATCTGGTTTGTATATTCCGATAAGGTATTCATAAACTTCATCTATCTTTGCCATTATTAACTCCTCCTTTCAATACATTTTAGCAGTATAATTCTTCTATATTGTATTATACACCAATTTTCAAAATTTTTCAAGTAGTAATAGTCTGAAAATCCTGCGTTTATATCCGTAATCGCAGGATTACCGGCACCTTTTTTGTCGAAAACCGCACCTGAAAAATACAATTTCCTTTGATATCAATATATATCGCCTTCCATTATTGTACTCTATCACAATAGTATTTCACCATAGAATATAGTATAATAAGCTAATAAGAATTTTATGTTTTTTTAATATTGGGGATGATTTTATGAAAAAATCAGTGATACTGCTTTTAACTTTGATGTTAGCATTGTCTTCAGTTTCTTTCAGCGTTTACGCCGATGAAACACCTGAACAGAATATCATTTTAAATGTGACAGATGAAAAACTGGAAATAGAATTGGTTAAGGACGGCATATCAATGATATTCGAAAATAATACGATCTCTATTGACGGAATTATATTTGATGATCCTGAAGATGATTCTGCCTATGATGAACTAAGCGAAGAAGAACATAAAAAAATTGAAGGCTGGGGAGCGCATCGTTTATTCAATGAAATGTCTTTTTCAAATAATGTTCAGGAAATAAGATCTGGCTTGGGATTTTTAGTTTTACGTAATATAGATAAAATATCATTAGGAAAAAATGTTACGGTTATCGGAGACGATATATTTTCACACTGTAAGATCACTGAAATTGATTTTCCGGAGTCTTTAAGTTCTATAGGTTACGATGCATTTAAATCCTGCGAACTGCTTGATAATGTAACTATTCCTGAAAATGTAAAAAATATCGGTGATAATGCTTTTGCTGACTGCACATCTCTCAAAGATATTACCATTCTTTCAAAAGATGTCATCATAAGTAACAGTGCATTTTTAAACAGCTCTGAAAATTCAGAAAGGATCATCAGAGGATATTCCGGTTCATCTGCCGAAAAATATGCCGCAGAAAATGGTTTTAATTTTATTCCGTTAAACGACAACACCGAAAAAGTAATTACTATCGAAGACAGACCGGAACATATGTCATTCGAAGTCCTTACCGGTGATCTTACTTATGACGGCAAGATAAATTCCGCCGATCTTTTAGCTCTCGCAGATGACATTTTTGGCGGCGAAAAAGTTTTTACCGGTGACATTAATTTTGACGGTACATGCAACATTGTCGATTACATCATTTTAAAAGACAGCATTCTTAACGGTACGGACGATCTGTACACGAAAAAAATCAGTCTTGATGTTGCTGCAACAGGTGTACCGAAACCTGATCCGGACAAAGATGAATTTGGTACACTTATAAAAAGTGTTTCCGAACTCGGAGAATACCTTGAAGAAAACTGTAATGACAAGAAACTCCGTGAAGATATATCCGCTCAGTATGATGATGAATTCTTTGAAGACAATGACCTTATTGCTTTATTTTATTATCAGAAACTCGGAAAAGGTATATACTCCGTTCTAGGTGATTACAGTATGTGGGATATTACGACTTACTCACTTTTGCAGGATAAAACATTAAAAAAAGCAACTATGTGTTTCGGCGGAACAGAATATCCGGGAGACGAGGCTCTGTATCCTGTTACAAACACATCCATTCTTGCACGTATTTCCGTGCCGAAAGGAAAGACTGATGGATATATTCCGGCTTATATAAATATTTTAGCATGGCTAAGTGATGATTACAGAGATCTGTGCTCATATTCATCTCCGGACAATAAGAATACCATATATATCAGTCAGTCAAGCTTTCTTATTTCCAGCTCCATAAGGGTTTACAGAAAAGATTCTGAAAATACATATACTCTGTTAGCATCTCTGTGTGCAGATGACGGTTTCCTGCCATTTAATAATGATGGCAAATGGAAAACTGATGAAAACGGTGAAATGATATTTACCGATGACATGTATTACAGTTTAAAATGGTATGACGACCACGTTGATATATCACATGTTATAGAACCTAATAGAAACTGGCTGCATGACAGTGTTTACTTTTAATAGCATATGATCGCAGTCTGCCGAAGGCAGACAAATTTAATGCCGGACATTCCGCGGAATGTCCGGCACCTTTATACAAAGCAACGGGAGCACCGGATTTTTTACCGGTACTCCCGCTTGCTTATTTATTCAGAGTAATCCATAAGGATGAAAATTACTGAATTTTCGTATCCGCATTAATGTTGTCAAATACAAGCTCACTTCTCGGAATAGCTGCAGCCAGATGCCATTCTGTATTGTCATCTTCATCCGGCTCGTCATTGTTTATGCTTGTTCCTACAGTCACTTCAAGCACACCGTTGCTCTTTACCATCAGATCTTCAATCTTGTATTCGATATTTTTCTTCACTGACGGCTGATCTGCAATGTAAAGAACATTGTCCTTGAAGAAATTATCTGTCAGTAACTCGTCCTTTATATGAGCGTATTTTCCGTCGTAAAGATCATTGATACGTTCAAAGCCTTCCATTGAATCGATCAGACTTAAATTTACTGTGTTACCCTTTGATTCAACTTCCGTTTTCGAAGCAGACTTTACTGATTTTTCATTGATCTGATTAATGATCCTGTATCCGTCTTCACCTTCCTGAGAATGACCGTTGCTTACAAAGGAAGCAACATCTGACGGATCTATGACGCTCTTAGGAACTGCAGCAGCGAGCATCCTATAAACCATCTGTTCTCCTCCGCCAGATACCTTAGTACCGTCTTCATAATAATGCACAGTGGTATAAGTAGTATAGTCCATTGTAAGATTCTTATCTTTATCAATACTTAATCTGGTTATCCAGCTTTTCGGATTGGTGTTGCCGGAATATAAAGTCTGATAAACGAGGAAGTTATCATCGAAGAATTCCTTTGAAATATCAAGTCTGTTTATTACACCTGCAGGCTCGATACCGTTTTTGCTCATTTCTTCTTCAAACTGTTCCATCGATGTTATCATTCCTGAAACTACAGGATAACTTCCGCCTTTAAATCCTACGTTAGTAGAGTTCACTATCGTACACTTGTCAGTAATATAAGTACGTTCCCTGATTTCATTGAAATGAACAATAGTTTCACTTTCACTGTTTTCAGATGCCGGCACTACTGTAATGTAGTGAAAAACACTCGCCAGAGCCGTCATAATTTCAGGGATCTCCTTGTCGTAGTAAAGATGAACATTGCCGTCATTATCAAGCTTCACTCCGGTCAGAGTATATTTAACTCCGTTGCATCCTTCCGAGTTATCGACCATGACTGCAAGTCTGTTTGTCTTAAAAAATTCCTCGTTTACCTCGGTGCCTTTCTTTGCAAGGTTCTTGTTTTCTTCACTGTTTATGCCGATATATTCATCATAATCATCCATCGAAGATATCATTATCGCCTTAAGATCAGAGTTCCATTTATCTACATCTACACCTACTGTTACAGTTTCGCAGCTGTCGCTGATATCGGTTATATCACTTGTAACAGTTGGATCTGGAGCTGATGCAGGAGCATTCTGTGTGTTTCCAAGTGAATCGATCTTCTTTGAAAGATACTGTCTGAGCATCGCAAGATCTGCGAGTGTAACATCTCCGTCACCGTCAACATCTGCTGCCTTCTTCTGACTGTCTTCAAGTTCAGTATCGCCAACAAGAAAAAGTGATAAAGTTGAAAGGTCGGACAAGTCGATTATTCCGTCAGAGTAAATGTCTCCGGGCTTGATCTCTTCTTCAACTATCAAAGCTGCTGAAGATTCTGCCGGAGCAGGCGGTGCATACATGATACTCGTTACCTGGCTGTCACGACTTATTTCTTCGATCTGGTCTTTAGTCAGCATTGCCATACAATTATTTACAGCATTGTTGAGTATCTCATCCTCAGATATATACTTAGTCAGACAATCAGATACATTTTTATGCTGCAATTCAATTTTACTGTTCACCACAGCCATTCTGTAATAATCTACATCATGACTCAGTCTTGTAGTTATTACAGAATATCCTTTGTCACTGCTTTCATATGCTTTTTTCAACTCATCTTCAGAAAATTCGGAATGTATATATGCATCAAGTTCCTCATTACTCATGGATTTCTTTATTTTACGCAGCTCTGAACCATTGCTGACATAAGCATCAAAGTCTGCTATAATCATTTCGCCGGT
>Ga0310694_10000254_pt1 | contig 77695 bp, 61 predicted proteins | sample 174DNAGHGhighgp2_FD_203884 | JGI IMG/M metagenome (GOLD analysis project Ga0310694, IMG submission 203884) | Sheep rumen microbial communities from Palmerston North, Manawatu-Wanganui, New Zealand - 1742 DNA GHGhigh gp2 (v2) (version 2) | ecosystem: Host-associated > Mammals > Digestive system...
CAACATTTATGTGTATCGAAGGGGGATCTTTTGTGGTGATGAGTCCAATGTTGGGTTCTAGTTTCCCAGGAACATATAAGAATTCGTCGGGATGGGCAGGCGGTTCATGCGCCACGTCTGTGCGGAGACGATACCATAGTGCGTATTCGTTTAAGTTACTGAAATCGAAGCGGTTGATAATGCGGAATTTCAATGAGTCCAAATCCACCGCCTCAATCTTGACAGGCTGATAGACTTTCCGCACTTCGGCCAACTGCGGGTGCGGTTTCCGGTCGGGATCCACCAGACCGTTGATGCAGAAGTTTCCGTCGGAGGGCATATTCTCCCCGAAGTCGCCGCCGTAGGCGTAGAACTCCCGGCCCTGCGCATCTTTCGTCAGCAGCCCCTGATCCACCCAGTCCCAGATACAGCAGCCCTGCAACTGCGGGTACTTGTAGATGGTGTCCCAGTAGTTGGAGAGGCCGCCGCAGCTGTTGCCCATCGCGTGCGCGTACTCGCACATAATGAACGGGCGGGTCTGCGGCTCACGAGCGTAGCGGGCGAGGTAGTCCGCCGAGGGGTACATAATGGCCACGATGTCGGTGTTGCGGTCGTAGAGGGCACGCTCGTACTGCACGGGGCGGGTGCTGTCCTTGGCCTTCAGCCAGTCGTAGGCGGCCTCGAAGCAGACGCCGTTGCCCGACTCATTGCCCAACGACCAGACGATGATGCAGGGGTGGTTCTTGTCGCGCTCGTACATATTGCGGACACGCGCCACCGTAGCCTCCTTGAAATCAGCACGTTTCGCCAACGACTTCTCGCCGTAGCCCTGCGCGTGCGACTCCGCATTGGCCTCGTCGATGACGTAGAGACCGTAGTAGTCGCACAGGTTGTAAAACACGGGGGCATTGGGGTAGTGGCTGGTGCGTACCGTGTTGATATTGTTGGCCTTCATCAACAGAATATCTTGTTCTATGCGCTCTTTGGAGACCACGTGGCCCGTTTTCGGATCGTGCTCGTGGCGATTCACCCCGCGGATGGTCACGGGCACCCCGTTCACCTTCAGTTGTCCGTCTTCGATGCGAATGTTGCGGAAACCGATGTACATCGCCACATCATCGAGGGAATTGCCCTTGTCATCCTTCAGGATAATCCATAATGTATATAAGTAAGGATGTTCGGCATTCCAGGATTGCACATCGGGAACAATTATTTGAAATTGAATGGTTTGTTTGCCGATATTGTGAAATTCAACGTTTGTGGTTTCCCGTAGGGGCGAATAATTATTCGCCCCTACAACATCATTCGCCCCTACAACGCGGTCATCTCCCAATTCCACGGATACAAGAAATGTTTTATCATTCGGGAATCTCTCCAAATTCTCCACCGTCACCTCCACATCCAAAACCCCGTTCTTATACGTCGAATCCAAACTCGCCACCACCTTGTAATCGTAGATGTGCGTTTTGGGTTGGGCGTACATTGTGATGCTGCGCTCGATGCCGCTCAGCCGCCAGAAATCCTGGCACTCGAAATAGGAACCGTCACTCCACTTGAAGACCTGCAGGGCGATGAGATTGCGCTTCCCGAACTTCACGAACCGAGTGATGTCGAACTCGGAGTTGGTCTTGGCATCCTCGCTATAGCCCACGAACTCGCCGTTCACCCAGAGGTAGAAGCAAGACTTCGCGCCCCCGATGTTGAGAATCACCTGCTTGTCCTCCCATGTCTTGTCGATGTCCACCCACTTGCGGTAGCTGCCTACGGCGTTGCCCTTCACGGGAACTTTCGGTAACTGACTGTTGTCGAAGTCATTGGTGGTGTTCACATAGACGGGCACACCGTAGCCGTTGAGCTCCCAGTTGCCCGGCACGGGAATGGTGCCCCAGCCGCTGTCGTCATAGTCGGTGCGGAAGAAGTCGGTCGGCCGCTCGTCGGCGTTGGACACATAATGAAACGCCCAAGTGCCATTAAGCGACACTCCTCTATCTTCAAGATAAGGGCTTTCGTTCAATGGAAAATGTGCCCTCGGGTAGAGTTTGTTGACCTCGAACACGGCGGGGTCCTGCCACTCGGTGAAGGTCTGCGCGGAGAGGCCGAGGGAGGTGCTTAATATAATAAGGTATAGGAGGTGTTGTTTCATGTTGGGAGAAATTAACAGACTAAACCCCCTATTTTTTCAACTAATATCTTTACTTTTGGTAAGTAATCACGAATTTCCTCCTCGCTTACTTCAACAAAATCCTCGTAATCGCCTTCTTGTCTTAAGGAAAACATGTTTCTTATCAATTTCATCTCCTCAACCGTCAACAATCCTTTTTGAACTAGATGAAGTCCGATCATTGCCATAACGCCACTATGTGTATGTGCTGATAATCCATTCTTTATTAAAAAAGCTGTTGCCGCATAGTAAATAGCATAATACATTCGATTGGCGGCGATGTTCCACAAGCCAATTTCAGAAACTTTCTCTGCCTCTTGAATGGCAGTTTGAGATTTTTCGAGACGATAAGTAACAATGGCGTCCCGTTCTTCTTCGGACAAACTCATAACTCAATATGTTCTCTTAATACGTTGTATTTGAATAAGGACGGTGGAGCCTCTTCCCATTGGCGAGTAGTGTAGGCGAATGCATTGACTTCTTCACCAATTTCAAGACCTTTCCACCATAAATCGTACGCGATATCACTTTTTGCATCAAAACTCATATCAGGATTACTGACCAACACAATAATATCCCAATCGGATTTAGAATGAGCAGTCCCTTTTGCCCGCGAACCATACAAAAGAATTCTGGCGTTCGGATCAGCAGTCCGAACGGTCTTTCGTATAAGTCCGATAACATTTTTAGGGTCTTGAATGTTCATACTCCAAATATTTGTTGGCAAAGATACATTTTTTTCATTATCGCTCAACTTGAATATATGGCATCAAAAACTCCCGCAAATCTACTCGCCAAAGCTGCGCGGGGAAGTCGAAGGTGATGCCCATACGGGTGGTGTGGAAATGCTCACAAGTGAGGTAGAAATCCAATCCATTGGAGGTGGCGATGCCCTCTATCTGCGCCTTGACTCCGGATTTGAAATTCAACCGCCGTTTATTGCCGGAGAAAAAAAGATCGTCTTTGAAATCATATAGCAAATAGAGAAAAGGATGAAGAGCTGAGAAAATGTTGTTTTTGTTATAGTCGTATCCGCAAAGCACAATCAATTGATATTCAGGCATGTATATAGCACCCGTAATCAATCCCTTCACATTGTAGGTTTCGCGACGGTGGGCGATATGGGTGCCGGGCGTTTTGGGAAGGCTGTAAACGGTCGTTTTGGCCGCGACCCATTGTTTGATGAAAAGGTAGATGCTGTCATCGGTGACGATAAAGGCCTCGCAATCGAAATCCGTGGCCTGCGGTCGCGAGGTGAAATCGGTTTGGTCTTCGTAAGAGAAGGCTATCGTATCCATTGCAAATATCTGATTCAGAAGAGATTCCTTGCTGATGCGCAGGATACGAAGGTCTCGCCGGTTTCCTCTGTTATTTCCCAAATCGCCAAAGTACAAGTAGAGGCTGTCTTGGGAGATTTCTTCCACATCTTTGCTGATTAAACCATCGACACAGAGGGTATTCAAGATGTTCGCATTAGAACTGTCGATGAAATAGAGACATTGGTCGTAGTGGTCGTTGAAGGTCCAGTAGCCATTATTCCAGAAGAGAAGCGAGGAGGTTCCCTCCATCAAAGAGTCCAGCAAGCCCAATGATTCAGCCTTGATGGTCGTTTGGGCATATTTGCAGCTTCCGTCGTTGACGGTTGCCTCAACGTTGTAATTTTTGGCCAAGGGGTCCGTACAACCGCACACCTGTGCATGACATGGCGGTGTAGCGACAATCAGCAGTCCAAGAAACACAAGCGCTCTATGTATTAAGGTTTTCATTTGAAATAGTTGCCAATTTCGATACGGCAAAAATACATTTTTTACTATTGCCTACTGCCTACTGCCTATTGCCTGAAAAATCGTATTTTTGCCGCGTGAAAAGAACGGCCACCACTTCCGACCCTATCGTGCTGCACGGCAACTGTTTGTTCGTGTCGGACGCGCATTTCCGCACCCCGCCGGATGCCTTCAGCGAGGAGCGCGAATTGCGGTTGGTGCAGTTGCTGAAAGACCAGGGTGCCGAACTCCGTCACCTGTTCTTTTTAGGCGACATCTTCGACTTCTGGTTCGAATACCGCGATGTGGCGCCGAGGGGCTATGTCACCCTGTTCGCCTTCTTGAAGGAGTTGAACCGTCAAGGGGTTGAAATCCACTACTTTACGGGCAACCACGACATGTGGGTGGAGGACTATTTCACCCGCACGTTCGGGGCGCGCGTCTATCGCGAAGCGCAGCTGATGGAGATCAACGGTCGCCGCTGTTTTGTGGGGCACGGCGACGGTTTGGGCGGCAGGCAGCGCAAGTACCTGTTCATCAAGAGAGTCTTCAACAGTCCAGTTAACCAGCGGTTGTACAGCATGTTGCATCCTCGCCACTCGTTTGCCATTGCGCGATATTGTTCCCAAAGCAGCCGTGATTCCCACGACGAAAGCATGTTGCAATTCCAGGGCGAGAACGAGTACCAGGTGCAGTTCGCCCGCGGGCTGATCGCCACAACCCCCATCGACTACTTCATCTTCGCGCACCGGCATGTGCCCATGCGCTACGAACTCACCCCGGATTGCACGTTCTTCAATACGGGAGACTGGCTGTCGCATTTCAGCTACATCACCTTCGGGACGGGCGACAGCGAGCCGGTCCTGCATACGTAGTAATAACTTTTCCTGAGCAGCTCCGGCAGGGGCAAGAGCTCGGTAAAACGAACGAATATGGAAAACACCAACAATAATACCCCGCACCGTGCGGGCTTCGTCAACATCATCGGCAACCCCAACGTGGGCAAAAGCACCCTCATGAACCAGCTGGTCGGCGAGAAGATCTCCATCATGACCTCCAAGGCGCAGACTACCCGGCACAGAATCAAGGGCATCGTCAACGGCGACGACTACCAGATTGTCTATTCCGACCTGCCGGGCGTGCTCGATCCCGCCTACATGATGCAGAAGTACATGATGAAGTTTGTCACCGACTCGTTGCAGGACGCCGACATCATCCTCTATCTCATCGAGTGCGGGGAGACCCGATACAACGAGCAACTCGTCGAAAAGATCAACAAGATGGGCATCCCCGTGGTGTTCATCATCAACAAAATCGACAAATACACCGATGAGCAGGTGGAGGAATCGAAGAGCCACTGGCAGTCGATTCTCCCGACCGCGGATGTTTTCGCCATTTCCGCCCTCAAGGGGGTCAACATCGAGGAGGTGCGCGAACGCATCATCGCGCTGCTGCCCGAGTGCCCGCCCTATTTCCCGAAGGATGCCCTCACCGACCGCCCGATGCGCTTCTTCGTGTCGGAACTCATCCGCGAGCAGATCCTGCTGCAGTACAAGAAGGAGATTCCCTACAGTGTGGAAGTTGTCGTGGAGAGCTACAAGGAGGAGCCCGACCTCATTCGCATCGCCGCGACCCTCTATGTGGAGAGAACCACGCAGAAGGCCATCATCATCGGCAGCAAAGGCTCGGCCATCAAAAAATTGGGCACTGACGCGCGGATGTCGATCGAGGATTTCCTGCAAAAGCACATCTATCTCGACCTGTCCGTCAAAGTGCTGAAAGACTGGCGAAACAACGAACTGCTGATGAAGAAGTTTGGCTACTCGTTGGCGGATTAAGCCTACGCCTCCGCGATTTTGGAAGCGCCATTCTTCGTCGGAGTACCTCTCATGAAACGCTCAAACCTTTCCACTTCCGCAGGATCAGTCACTTTTCTGACCTTGACTGAGATCCCATGTGCTTGAAGGTTGTTCATTATTTGTTTTACCAAGTCGAACAACCCCTCATCCTCGCATTCGTAATCATCCTCCATCTCTTCCATAACATCGGGATTTTCAACTTCATACTTTTCCTTGAACTCCATGAACTTTTTCATGACATATACGAAGTACGAGTCACTCTCCATTGCTTTCTTTGCCTCCTGCAGGTCTTCAATAGCAATCATCACCTTGATGAATTTAGTGAGGAATGGCACCCAAGCTTCCATCATTGAGGTTTTCTGGTCCGAATCTTCCTGACTCATCTTTTTTTGAACATCATTGTTCTTTTCTTCTTCGACGACTCTCTTTTTCTCATTGCCGACATCTGTTGTTTTTTTTTCTTTTTTCTCTTTCATAGCATTAAAATTTTATACTACAAAAATACATTCAAAATCGTCTATTGTCAAGGTTTTTTGAAAATTTTTTTCCTATTGATACCCAGTATTTTATAAATCTAATGAAAATTTTTTAACAATTATTAGTTAATTAATTGGTATGGATTTCGCAAGATTTTAGCTTTTGCTATACAAAATGAAACTAACTACAAAAAATTGTATCTTTGCCTTTCTTTAAATAAATAAGATTTTATTATATAAAATATTAGTTTACAATAGATTACATTGAATATGGCTACAGAAATCAATACCAAATACGATCCGATTGCGGTAGAGGACAAATGGTATAAGTTTTGGATGGAAAATCGGTTTTTCCACTCCGAGCCCGACGAACGTAAGGCTTACTCTATCGTGATTCCGCCGCCGAATGTGACCGGAGTGCTGCACATGGGTCACATGCTCAACAACACGCTTCAGGATGTGATGATTCGTCGCGCCCGAATGAAGGGCTTCAATGCGGTTTGGGTACCTGGCACCGATCACGCATCTATTGCCACAGAGGCAAAAGTGGTAAACTATCTTAAAGAGCAAGGTATTGATAAAAAGAATCTTACGCGCGATGAGTTTCTCAAGCACGCTTGGGAATGGAAGGAAAAATACGGTGGTATTATCCTCAAACAACTCCGCAAATTAGGTGCTTCCTGCGATTGGGATCGCACCAAATTCACAATGGATCCAGAAATGTCGGAATCTGTCATCGATGTTTTCGTGGATCTTTATAAAAAAGGCAAGATCTATCGCGGCGTGCGCATGGTCAATTGGGATCCGAAAGCACTTACTGCCGTTTCTGATGAAGAGGTGATTTACAAGGAGTTGCAATCGAAACTCTACTACGTACGTTATCAGATTGAGGGTGAGGAAAATGAGTACATCACCATCGCGACGACCCGCCCCGAAACCATCCTCGGCGATACTGCCATCTGTATGCATCCCGAAGACGAGCGCTACGCTAAATACAAAGGCAAACGCGCCATCGTTCCTCTCGTAAAACGCTCTATTCCTTTGATTTACGATGAATATGTGGAACGTGAGTTCGGTACTGGCGCGTTGAAAATCACGCCAGCGCATGACATCAACGACTACAACCTCGGCATCAAGCACCATCTGGAGACCATCAACATCTTCAACGACAATGGCACGCTGAACGAGAACGCACAATTCCTCGTCGGCATGGACCGTTTCGAGGCGCGCAAGGCCATCATCCCGCTGTTGGAAGAGGCCGGCAATTTAGTGAAGATCGAGGATTACACCAACAAAGTGGGCTATTCAGAGCGCACGAATGAGGTCATTGAGCCGAAACTCTCCTTGCAGTGGTTCTGCAAAATGGGCGAACTCGCAAAACCCGCCCTCGAAGCTGTCATGAACGGTGACATCAAGTTCCATCCTGAAAAGTTCAAGAACACTTACGCACACTGGATGGAGAACATCAAGGACTGGTGCATCAGCCGCCAACTTTGGTGGGGTCACCGCATTCCGGCTTGGTACCTCCCCAACCACGAATTTGTGGTGGCACACAATATCGACGAAGCTCTGAACATCGCTCGTGAGCAATTCCCCGAATTGAATCTGACAATCAATGATTTAAAACAAGATGAGGACGTGATGGACACCTGGTTCTCTTCCTGGTTGTGGCCGATTTCTGTGTTCGATGGTATCCGCCATCCTGACAATGCGGAAATCAACTATTATTACCCGACGGCAGTGTTAATTACCGCTCCCGACATCATCTTCTTCTGGGTGGCACGTATGATTATGGCTGGTCTCGAATGGCGCGGCCAGATTCCGTTCAAGGATGTCTATTTCACTGGTACTGTGCGTGATAAGCTGCACCGCAAGATGTCGAAGCAGCTCGGCAACTCTCCCGACCCTATCATATTGATGGAGAAATACGGTGCCGACGGCGTTCGTTTCGGTATGTTGCTCAGTTCGCCCGCTGGTAATGACCTACTTTTCGACGAATCTCTTTGCGAACAGGGTCGTAATTTCAGCAACAAACTTTGGAACGCTTTCCGTTTGGTCAGAGGCTGGGAGGTGGATGACAATCTTCCTCAACCGCTGCACACCTCAACCGCCATCCAATGGATGCACGAACGCATGACCGAAGTGTTCCATGGAATGCAGTGGAATGTGCAACGCTATCGTATTTCCGAAGCGTTGATGATCATCTACAAGCTCGTGTGGGACGACTTCTGCTCCTGCTTCCTCGAAGTGGTGAAGCCCGGGTTCCAACAGCCCATCGACGGTAAAACGTATCGTGACATCATTGACATTTTTGAAATGTTGATGCAATTCCTGCACCCATTCATGCCGTTTATCACCGAAGAGTTGTGGCAAACAATGCGCCAAAGAGGTGAAAAAGAGTCTATTATGATGACTGAAATGCCCGTGCTCAATGGTGAAATGGATCAGAAAGTGCTGGACGATTTCGCCGCTGCCCGCAAGGTAATCGAGCAGGTGCGACGCATCCGCACGGAGAAGAACATCGCACAAAAACACGCTTTAACCCTCAAGGTCTATACCTCTTCCGAGCACGCCAACGCCGCCACAGACTCCGTTATTGCGAAACTCTGCAATCTGGAAAAGGTTGAGTATCTGGAAACCAAAGACATTGACGGTGCTTCCTTCATCGAAAACAACGTCCAATATTCCGTCCCGTTGATGGGTTTGGTGGATGCCACTGAAGAAATCAAGAAATTGGAAGCCGACCTGCAATATGCCGAAGGATTCCTGCAAGGGGTGCTGAAGAAGCTGTCGAACACCAGTTTCGTGAATAATGCTCCGCAAAAGGTGGTCGATATAGAGCGAAAGAAACAGGCTGACGCGGAGGAAAAAATCCGAATCATCAAAGAGCAGTTGGCGAAACTGAAATAGTATGAAAGCGGTATTACGCTACTTTATGTTATTGGCAGCCTTGCTGATACCCATCACCTTCTCCTCGCTAAAGCAGCGGTTTCCGATAGTGCTGGGTATCACGCTCGGCGTGACACTCGCCTATTGGGGGATGTATTTCTGGATGCAACGGAAAAACAAATAAGCAGCGAATATTTCCTTATATTAACATGTTTGTAGAGACGATATGCATATCGTCTCTACAAACATGTAATCACCTCGTCAATGATTCGATCGTGCGGCTCGCAAGGGATTTCCGGCAATAGCTGGAAGTCAAAACAGAGTCCGATGGTGTGGACGTGTGGGTGCTGGGCGAGGAAGCGGTCGTAGTAGCCGCGGCCACGACCTAAACGGTGACCCTCTCTATCGAAGGCCATTCCCGGGACTACAATGAGGTCGAAATCGCCTGTATAAGGATGGCTTTGCGGTTCTGGAATATGAAAGTCTCCTTCTGCAAACGCCACGTTATCGGCCAATTCCACGGGAATGATGTCATCGCCTACCACAGTGGGCAGGATGACGGTTTTCTGGTGGCGCCACTGCTCCAAGAAACCCAAAGTCTGAACTTCGTCGGGCAGGGAAGCGTATAACATGATTTTTTTTGCCGCTTGGAAACGAGGGTGGGCGGCCAACCGATGCAAAATATGACCAGATTGGCGGGATAATTCTTCTGAAGTGTGTTGTTTTTTGGCTACGCGAATTTGTTGTCGCAATGCTTTTTTATCCATTTTGTAAGGCGGATTCTAAACGTGTAAGTACTTCTTTATAAGCCACTTCTATATCACCAAGGTCACGAGAGAAAAGGTCACGATCCAGATGCTCATGGCTTTCCGAATCCCAAAAGCGGGCTGTATCGGGCGAAATCTCGTCAATGAGCATCAATCTCCCCTCATTGTCAAATCCAAATTCCACCTTGAAGTCAATGAGGTCGATGTTGATGGACTCCATTAGTTCCGAGAGCAACTCGTTGATTTTCTGAAGGATAGAACGAATTTGCTGCAAGGTTTCCTCATTTGTATAACCTAAAGCCACTACATGGTAGTGGTTGATCAGCGGGTCGCGCAAAACATCGCTTTTAAGACAGATTTCGTAGATCGTGCTCTCCGGAACCGTACCCTCCTCAATATCGAGACGGCGTGAAAGGGTGCCGGCAATGACATTGCGAACTATAAATTCAAGCGGAAGTGAGGTGGCGCGACGACACAATTGTTTATTCTCGTCCAACTGTTCTACAAAATGGGTATAGATGCCGTTTTTTTCTAAATACTTGAAAATCAGCGATGAAATCTTATTGTTTAGAGCTCCTTTGTGAGGAATAGTGGATTTTTTTACGCCATAATAAGCTGTTTCGTCATCTTTGTAGGACATAATGACGAAATTTTGCCCTTCAGTGGCAAAAATTTGCTTGGATTTACCATTATACAGCAGTGCTTTCTGATTCATTCTCTTTTTTCAAAATGATAATTTCAAAAATGGCATAGAGAAAATAAATCACCATGAATGTGATGGCGAAGCGGATAGAATCTTTCTTATTCAGAAAAATATACAAAAAAAGGAAAATGAGACAAGAAAGAATCTTCACCGTGCGGGAAATCATATATGAGGAGACAAATTTTTTGCCATCTTGACCATCCTGAGTGCGAAGAACGATGTACATGGTGAACAACGTTATCAAGAAGAAAAAGAGCAGGATGAACGGCATCGCAGGAGTGGCAAGCTGCGGGAAAAACAGTTGGAACAGCACCGACAATCCAGCTAAAATGACAGTAAACAAGATGATACGAAACGAAAATTTTCTAATTGGTATCTTTTTGCCCATTTTTTGAGTTATTTTGTGATTTCAATGATGTTCGGATGATCAGATATAAGGATATTGCAATACCAGTTAATGCGCAGATAATTGTAAATAATGGACTGGTTGACAGTATTTTGTCTAATTTATGTCCTCCGAAAACACCCAAAGCAATCAAAGCCCCCATCTCAAGCGCCAAATTGGAATAGACGGCGTATTGATGAATAGGAGACTTTTTCTTAGAGGTTTCCGGCGAAGCCATGAACTATTTGCGTTCGGGTTGAGGGTTGGTTTGAGGACCGACAGGACGGTTGTTACGCATCTTACAGTTGCCCGAAAACTCAGCACCTGGCTCAATAGATATCTTGCCTGTCTCAATGTTACCAATAAGGTTAGCTGTGGCTTTAAGTGAAGTAAGTTCTGTAACTAACAGTGACTCAGCTTTTACAGAACCTTCAATATCAATATTTGCACATTTGATATTGCCTTCCACCACCCCACTTCGACCAACTATGATTTTGGCCTTGGATTCGATATTGCCGCGCAGAATACCATCAATACGGCAGTCGGAAGCCGTAACCATATTACCCTGCAACTGAGTGCCTTGAGCTATCACATTGACAGCAGAAGCACCGAAATCCCGTGTATCTGTCTCTTTCATACGCATCTATATATTATTTTTTGTTAAGATAATTCTCTTTGAAGAAAGCAGGATAGCTATCCCGTTCGTCTCGCTTGTTGTAGAAAGTGGTATAGTTGTTCGCACCCATTGCGTAAACTTCAATAATTGAGTTTTGAATATTCGGCAAGAAAATCTCGTTTTTAACCAACAGATTGTAGTAATCAATGGCATCCGAACTATTGTCAAATTTGGAAATCGTCACCATCTGACGCTTATTGTCGATAAAGAAGCTGCTGACTATCAGTTTTTTAAGACTAAAGTAGGTTTTGTTAAACGTATTGAGGTCTTGTTTCACTGTTTGAAGAGGCAACTCTGCAGTTTTCACTAACAGCACAACGTAGTGTTGTTCATTAGGATTAAAGGTGAAAACGCTCTGCTTTTGGGGTTCTCCGGAATTCAATACCTCTTGTATCACAGCCTGCTGAGACGAAGTTGTATCCACAATTCCAAAGGCTTTTTTTATCTGTTCTTGCGTATAATTGGACAAGTAGTAACGAGCCAGCTCAGCAACAGGTTGATCTTTGTAGCTGGAAACCACATTCGTCAAACCAACGATGAGAGTATCTTGGTTATATACCTGACCAGCCGCCACGGCACGAAGATAAGCATATTGAGACTGAAGTGTCACATCCGTGCAATTCGGAATAGCATTGTCGGCGGAGGTGATTACGTTTTTCCAACGTTTTTGCGTGAAATCCTCATAAACCTCAGCATATCGATGCTCTAAGACTTTTTCTCTTTCTGCCAATTTGTTATAATAATCTGGATCCTGAATCAGCTTGGCATAGTCGGTTTCGGGATGTTGGGTCAGCAAGGTATTCTTGTAAGTTTCTGCTTTAGGATCGCCAACATTACGGTAAAGTGTGTATAGCATAAAAATGGCGGGGAGAGCATATTCGCTATTAGGATAACGCTGCAACAAGGATTCGAACGAGGCACAAGCCCGTTTGGTATCGTTTAACAAATCATGATACATAAACCCTGTTTCATACAAATCTTTGGCAATGATTGCGTTAGCTGTGTCTTTAGCTCCCTTTGTCAAAGGCAAGTCCTGCAAATAATAGGCCTCTTTTTTGGGGTCTGTTTCGCGTTTTGGAATTGGGTTACCATCCTCATCATAATCCACAGTGTCTTTCGCCAAAGATGGGTCGTTCATCAAGGCCATATCATCGAAAGAAATCTGTACTTTATTGCTGATAAACCAGTTGTCTTCCAATTTACGATTACCAAAACGGCGGTAGAAGTCTTGTTGACCAGCGGTCACGAGCGACTGATTGTAGAAGTACCATTTGCCGTTGGAGGAGGTATTATTAATATTCGTATAGGAAGCGGCATTCTGCATAGCCAGCATTCTTTCGGCCTCTTCAGCAGCAGCTTTGCGTTCTGCCTCCGTATAGTCGGCAATCATCTTCCGCACCCACGCATTTCGCTGACCTTCTGGCAAATTAGCAATACGCAAAAGACTGTCCTGCAAGTCGATTTCATCCAATTTATCGACCAAATCCTTCAACACATTCGACTTTTTCTCAATATCCTCATATTTAGGATAATTTTTCGGAATAGACATCATGGCGGTATCGTAATAATGCTGAGCCTCACGATATTCATTTTTGTCGAAATACAAATCAGCCAATGTGATGCTAGAATAGGTTTTTTGGTAGTTATTATCCGTGGAAGCGGCGACGGATTTGGCTAAATATTCAATACGTGAATCATCGTCTTCATCAATGCGGGCGATTTCTGAGAAAGCATAGTAAATTTGGTCTTTATAGTCTTCATTCTTCTTGTCAGTCAGCATCTTATTGAGCTGTTTCGTGATAGCGTTACGGTTGGATTCCGTACCGTCATAGTTAGCTGCCAGATGCATCTGTGCGCAGAACGTCATCTCGTAATCGTTGGATTTCTTGATTACCTCCCGGAAGTTCTTTTGAGCCTCCGCTTGTTGCCCCAAGTTCTCATACAACTCTCCCAAAATCAGTTGCAACCGCGTACGGAATTCCCGTTTAGGCTTGTTAGCCAATGCATTACCGATGTAATCGATAGCCTCTTGTGTGTCTCCGTCGGGTGCCGAGAGATGATATTCCGCTTTTGCAGCGTTGAACAAAACTGCATAACTCTTCTTTTTCTTGTCGTTCTGGTAACGTAATGTCTCCAACAGCTCATCCGCGCTGGAATAATAGCCCTGACGCATTTGAGTACGAGCCAGCAAAACCTGCGCCTCATTGAGCACGTTCGATTTCGGGTAAGTATGCGCAATATAGTTCAGCACACGCTGTGCCTGCACGTAATCCTGTTTGTAGAAATAAGCTTTGGCCATCAAGAAGTATGCATCATCAATCGTCTTCACATACTCCTTGCCTTTAATCATCATGGAATGCTTATGAATGGCTTTCGAAGACTTCTCGATGGTTCGATCCAAATGGCTAAGGCAAGGGCCTAACTCGCTTTTGTCAGGATAATTGTATATCGGCAACGTGGCCGTGAAATTGTCTTTAGAAAGCTTTGCATATTCTCGCTCAGCATCTTTCATTGCCTGATTACCATTCCAATATACATTATATCTGCACGTTACATTGTGATAAGCACGATTCGGAAAGGTGTTTTTGGAAGTAGAACAACCCAACAGCACTGCTATCATCAGCAGACTGAATCCAATTCCGGTGAATATTTTTGTTTTCTTTCTCAAGATCTATCCTTTTTTAGTGAAGCGTGAATAACGTAGAAATTGTGGATTTATTTTGTTTGATTCTTAAAATATTCATCTAATAGGCGTTGGACATATTTTCCGAAGACATCAAACTCGATGTTCACCACCGAACCTGGTTTGAAATTATGGAAATTTGTCACCTTGTAAGTATAAGGGATAATGGCCACGGAGAAATGACCCTTTTCGGAATCTACGACGGTAAGGCTCACGCCATTGACACTGATAGAGCCTTTGGGCACAGTGAAGTTGTTCTTCTCGGGGTCGTAAGTGAAGTAGAAACGCCAACTGCCGTTCTCGTCCACGACCTTTTCGCACACAGCAGTCTGATCGACATGCCCTTGTACGATGTGTCCATCGAAGCGACCGTCCATGCGCATACTGCGTTCCAAATTCACCTCATCGCCGACCTTCCAAGAGCCCAAATTGGTCTTCAGCATGGTCTCTTCCATCGCGGTGACCACATACTGCTTTTTCTCCTTATCTAATTGAACCACAGTAAGACAGCAGCCATCATGTGCCATACTTTGGTCTATATTCAGTTCATCAGCGAAATCGACTTCCAACGTGAAGTTGAAGTTGGTTCTGTCTTGCTCGATCTTGACGATTTTCCCCGTCTTTTCTATAATACCAGTAAACATTCTTATCCAAAATTAAAACCTGCAAAGATAGTAAATTTATGGAATGTCGGATAAAAAGTATATTTTTGCCGCAAAATCGAGAAAATGATACATATCAAGCTTTCTAATATAAAGATTCCTGTGGCGGAGGCCAGAAACATTAAGAATTTGGTATGCAAGCAGTTCCGTATTCGAACAGAAGACTTGAACGGCTTCCGGATTGTGCGTCAGTCGGTGGATGCCCGCAAGAAAAACAACGTGCTCTACAACTACCAAGTAGAAGTAACGCTCCCCGACAACTACCATTCACTATTGAACGGGCCTGATGCTACAGAATCTATTACTACACAAGAACTTACATATCCTAAATGGCATCATGACCGGCAGCCAGTGGTGGTCGGATTCGGGCCGGCAGGCATATTTGCGGCACTCTATCTCGCCCGCTGCCACGCTCATCCGATTATCCTGGAACGCGGGGAACGCATCGAAGAGCGCCAGCTGTCGGTGCAACGTTTTTTACAGACCAAAGTGTTGAACCCCAACTCCAACGTACAGTTTGGCGAAGGCGGAGCTGGTACTTTCTCCGATGGCAAACTGAATACTAACGTACATAGCGAATATAATCAGTTTGTACTCAACGAATTCTATGTTCATGGTGCTCCTGAAGAGGTGACCTACCAGCAGAACCCGCACGTAGGCACCGACTATCTCTCAAAAGTGGTGAAAAACATCCGATCCGAAATTGAAAGTTTGGGTGGAGAGTTTCACTTCAACACGATTTTTGATGGTTTTGAGAAGGATGGAGATATGTTAAAGGTATATTGCAGTAACAATAAGACATTTATAACCAATTATTTACTGTTAGGATTGGGCCATTCCGCCCGCGACACCATTCGGATATTGCACGCTCGCGGAATCTTGATGGAACCTAAGGGTTTTTCCATCGGAGTGCGAATGGAGCATCTACAGCGCGACATCAACCGGATGCAATATGGCAGCGCAGCGAATTTGCTGCCGCCAGCCTCATATAAAGGTGTTGTGCATCTAAAAGACAGGGGGGTATATACGTTCTGTATGTGTCCTGGCGGCACCGTGATGGCTTCCGCGAGCGAGGAAGGCACGATTGTGACGAACGGCATGAGCGAACACAAGCGCGACAAAGCCAACGCCAATAGCGCTCTGTTAGTGAGTGTCACACCAGAGGATTTCTTGCATGGTTCAGTGTTGGATGGCATTGATTATCAGGAAAAATACGAGCAATTAGCCTTCCGAATGGCGGGCGACGGTCGAGCGCCTGGTAATCTTGTTGGAGAATTCTTGAAGAAGCAGGTCGCACAGCGGCACCGTAAGGTGGTGCCCTCCTACCCGCATGGACTCTACTATGGGGACTTTGATCGCTGTTTGCCCGATTTTGCCGTACATGCGTTGCGAGAGGCTTTACCATTGCTCGACCGTAAACTTCCAGGCATCGCAAATGTAGATACCGTGCTCACAGGAGTGGAGACACGCTCTTCCTCTCCAGTGCGTATCCTTCGCAACGAAGATAGAGTCTCTTCGGTACCAGGTATTTACCCTATCGGTGAAGGCGCAGGCTATGCTGGCGGCATCATGAGCGCGGCCATTGACGGATTGAAAACTGCCATCCACATTGCAAATCCGTAAGATTTCGCGTAAAGGAATCCTTATTCAATTTTCGCAAGATCTTTTCCATCCAGCGTTATTAGTTTCAGATTTCAGCTTGGGAATCTTATAACCTTATACGTACATATTCACAATCATCTCGTACAGTTCCTGACGACCGCTGATTTGTTGAGGTTCAGGAAGTTGCAGGGCTATATTGCGCATATCTTCCAAAGTGAGCTTACCCTCTTCAAAAGCTTTTCCTTGACCAGAATCGAAGGAAGCGTAGCGTTGAGCTCTCATCTTCACGAGATCGGAGTTTTCGATGATGGCGGCGGCGGTGAGCAACGCACGGGCGAAGGCATCCATGCCGCTGATGTGCGCATAGAAAAGATCCTCTAAATCAGTGGAATTACGACGGGTCTTGGCATCGAAGTTGGTGCCGCCAGTCGTGAAGCCGCCACCTTGCAAAATCACCAACCATGCCATCGTCAACTCGTAAATGTCAATTGGGAACTGGTCGGTGTCCCAACCGTTCTGGTAGTCGCCGCGGTTAATGTCAATGCTGCAGAGCATGCCCGCATCGGCGGCGCACTGTAACTCGTGCTCAAAAGTGTGTCCGGCCAATGTCGCGTGGTTCACCTCTATGTTCAGCGCGAAATCTTTGTCCAAACCATAGTGGCGCAAGAATCCGATGACCGTTTCGGCATCCACATCGTATTGATGCTTAGTGGGTTCCATCGGTTTCGGCTCAATCAAAAACGTACCTTTGAAGCCCTGTTTCCGACCATAGTCGCGGGCCATTGTCAGCAGCATGGCGAGGTGTTCTTTTTCACGTTTCATATCGGTGTTCAGCAACGACATGTAGCCCTCTCGGCCGCCCCAGAAGACATAATTCTGACCGCCCAACGCGATGCACGCATCGATAGCGTTCTTGATTTGAGTGGCAGCGAAGGTAGTGACATTGAAATCTGGGTTCGTGCCTGCGCCGTTCATATAGCGCTTGTGTCCGAACACATTTGCAGTGGACCACAGAAGCTGCTGTCCCGTAGTCTGTTGCAGACCTTTAGCGTGCTCTACCAGCGTGGATAAACGCTTCTCGAATTCGGCTAAGTTGTCACCAGGTTCCACCACATCCACATCATGGAAGCAGTAATAAGGAATCGAGCATTTGGTCATAAACTCGAAGGCGGCGTCCATCTTGAGTTTCGCCCGGGAAATCGGGTCGGAGGCTTTGTTCCACGGGAATGTCTTCGTAGGACCGCCAAACTGATCCACACCATCGGCGCAAAGTGTGTGCCAATAAGCCATCGCGAACTTAAGATGTTCTTTCATGGTTTTGCCCATCACCACACGATTTTCATCATAATAGTGGAAAGCCAATGGATTTTTAGAATCTTTCCCTTCGAATTTAATTTTCCCTACGGTCGGGAAAAACGCAGTTGTTCCTTGATAATATTCCATATTGATACTTTATATGATTATTTCTAAATGAAAGAGCAAAAGTACAAAAAAATAAAATAGGCAAAAAGCAATAGAGAAAAGTGGACAGAAATTGGGTGGGGACGTATCGCATACGTCCGTAAAATCAAAAATAGGGTGAATAAACCTCTTCCAACACTTTCTCCTCATTTTCCCAAGTGAGCTCCTGTGCAGCAATCTTGCAATTTTGGCGACATTTAGCAAGGTGAGAAGGTTCCGACAACTGCTTGACAGACTGCGCAATAGATTCGGGTGTGATAGCCTTTGTCACCACCCCAACACCGTACTGATTCACAATTCGCGCACGTTCCACCAAATTAGAAACCACCATCGGTGTACCAGCCTTGATGTACTCGAAAATCTTGTTCGGCAGACTGAAACGCAAATTGGCACTGATGTCTGTGTCGATGGCCATACCAATATCCGCTAATGAAGTATAATTGAAGAGCTTTTCGGGAGTTTGTCGCGGTACAAAAGTGATAAAATCTTGCAGACGCAGTTCTTTCGTCATCCGCTTCAATTGCGGTATAACTGTACCCTCTCCTACTATAAACAAATGATAATCAGAAAGATATCGCATCGATTGCACTATTTCCTCTCCACCGCGGCCATCATTGATACCAGCACCTTGCAACAACAACACGGTTTTATCAATCGGCATACCTAACGACTCTCGAGTGGCAGTCACAGGAAATGTAACACCTGCCGGAGGTATATTCCGCACCAAATATGGACGTATGCCATATTCTTTTTCGTATTGATCCACAATTGATTGGCTAACGGTAATGACTTTTTTCAGCTTCGGAAAGCAACACTTCTCAATACCGTGCCACACCTTATAAGAAATCGGTTTATTCACCACGCTCAACTCCCCACAGAAATACTCATGACTATCATATATCAACTCTTTTTTGCGCCATTTGCTGACCAAATAATTGGGTAAGAGCGTATCTAAATCATTGGCAACCAATAAATCACATTTCTGAAAGAACAGATAGAGCAACAGTCGGAACTGATACTCCGCATAGAAGAGAAAACCGCGACGAAAAAGCAACCTTAGTCGTTTGGTTTTGTAAGGACGTTTTTCCAATACGGGAGAATCCCCATAACAACGGCCTACGAGTGTGACATCAAAGCCCTTTTTGTGTAGAAAAAGGGACATTTTGTCCATTCGTTGGTCAGTGTAAAGGTCTTCGGTAACCGAAAGGATGACACGCTTCATTACTCGCCTGCTTCGAATCTGCCGTGACAGTTCTTGTATTTTTTGCCACTACCGCATGGACAGGGATCGTTTCGGCCGACCTTTTTCTCTGCGCGATAGGGTTCGTTTGACGGTCTTCCAGAGCCCACTTGACGACCACGACCCAATTCTTGACGACCAGTCTGAAGTTTCTTGGCATCCGACTCAGGCAGTTTTGCCTCTTTCAATTCAGTCTCTTCCGCAATTGGCAATTTACCAATACTCAAGAAAGTAACGATTTCTTCACTAATACGAACTAACAATTGATCGAACAGATTAAAGGATTCAAGTTTATAAATCAACAACGGATCTTTTTGCTCGTAAGAGGCGTTTTGCACACTCTCCTTCAAGTCGTCCATGGCACGAAGATGCTCTTTCCAAGCATTGTCAATGACCGCAAGGGTGATGCCCTTCTCGAAAGAGAGGCCCACCTCACGTCCTTGGGTTTCGTAGCATTTTTTCAAGGGTGCTACAATATTGATGGTCTTCTTTCCATCGGTGAACGGAATGGCGATGTTTTGGAATTTTTCGCCGTGTTCCAAATAGACACGTTCAATCACCGGATAAGCCTGTTCTGCGATCTTCTGGAGTTTACTCTTGTAATGGTCGTAAACAATAGGGAAGAGCTTATCTACAAGGATACGCTGTCTCTCCTGCATAAAATATTGTTCCTCAAACGGAGATTCACAACCGAAAGTACGAATCATTCCCATCTTGAAAGCTTCAAAATCTTTAGCTTCCCATGCGTCAGCCACGAGTGTTTCACACACATCGTGAATCATTTGGGAAATATCGATGGCCAAACGATCACCAAAAAGAGCGTTGCGGCGACGACGGTAAATCGTGGAACGTTGCTTGTTCATCACATCATCATACTCCAACAAACGTTTACGAATACCGAAGTTATTCTCCTCCACCTTTTTCTGTGCACGTTCGATGGATTTCGAAATCATACTGTGTTGGATCACGTCTCCGTCCTGATGACCCATGCTATCCATCACTTTCGCGATTCGGTCGGAGCCGAACAGTCGCATGAGGTCATCTTCCAGAGAGACGAAGAACTGGGAGCTTCCCGGGTCGCCCTGACGGCCGGAACGACCGCGTAACTGGCGGTCAACGCGGCGAGAGTCGTGGCGTTCAGTACCGATGATGGCCAAACCTCCCTTCGCACGAACTTCTGGTGTGAGCTTGATATCGGTACCACGACCTGCCATGTTGGTGGCAATGGTCACCGTGCCTTCACGACCAGCTTCTGCTACAATGTCAGCCTCGCGCTTGTGCAACTTGGCGTTCAACACATTGTGCTGTATGTGTCTGCGAGTGAGAATGTTGGAAAGCAACTCGGAGATTTCTACGGAGGTAGTACCTACCAACACGGGACGACCAGCTTCATGCAGCCGCAAAATCTCATCGACCACAGCGGCATATTTTTCTCGTTTTGTCTTATAAACCAGGTCGTTAGCATCCTCACGAATTACTGGTTTATTGGTTGGAATCACCACCACATCAAGCTTGTAGATATTCCAAAATTCACCAGCTTCCGTCTCTGCGGTACCCGTCATGCCGGCTAACTTCTTGTACATACGGAAATAGTTCTGCAAAGTGATGGTAGCGTAGGTTTGCGTAGCGGCCTCCACTTTCACATTTTCCTTAGCCTCAATTGCTTGGTGCAAACCGTCTGAATAACGACGGCCCTCCATGATACGACCTGTCTGCTCATCCACAATCTTAACCTTGTTGTCGATAATCACATATTCGACATCTTTGTCGAACATGGTGTAAGCCTTCAGCAACTGGTGTACCGTATGGATGCGATCGGAGGCAATAGCATAGTTGTTATAAATCTCCTCTTTGCGAGCTAATTTCTCAGCAGGCGTAAGGTCTTCTTTCTCTAAATCAGCAATTTGCGCACCCACATCAGGCATAATGAACAGTTTAGCCTCGTCGGCATCTTTACTAATGACATCAATACCTTTATCCATGATATCCACCGTATTCAGCTTCTCCTCTATCACAAAATAGAGTTCATCATCGATGATGTGCATGTTGCGGTTTTGATCCTGCATGTAGAAAGATTCCGTGCGTTGCAGCACCTGTTTCATGCCAGGTTCGCTCAGGAATTTAATAAGAGCCTTGTTTTTTGGCAGACCTCGATGGGCGCGGAGCAGCAATTGAGCACTCTCGTCTGTCGGCTTCGGGTCGGGATTCTCTGCCAGCATTTTCTTGGCCTGCGTCAAAATCTGCGCCACATAAACACGCTGAGCCTCATACAGTTTCTGCACAATGGGTTTGTACTGGTCGAAAGCCTGCTGGTCACCTTTGGGAGTCGGACCGGAAATAATCAACGGGGTACGGGCATCGTCGATCAATACGGAGTCCACCTCATCGACGATGGCGTAGTTGTGCGGACGCTGGACCAGCTCGCCTATGTTGCGAGCCATGTTGTCACGCAGGTAGTCGAAACCGAACTCGTTGTTGGTGCCGTAAGTGATGTCTGCGTTGTAAGCGCTACGACGGTCATCCGAGTTAGGTTCGTACTTGTCGATGCAATCGACGGTGAGACCGAGAAACTCGTAAAGCAGTCCCATCCACTCGGAGTCACGCTTAGCGAGGTAGTCGTTGACGGTGACCACATGTACACCCTTGCCTGGCAGCGCGTTAAGATAGACAGGTAGAGTGGCCACGAGGGTTTTACCCTCACCGGTAGCCATCTCAGCGATTTTACCCTGGTGAAGCACGATACCGCCAATGAGCTGCACGTCATAGTGGCACATATCCCATTGTATCATGTTACCGCCAGCCATCCAACGGTTTTGGTAAATGGCCTTTTCACCTTCAATGGTGATGCACTCGCGTTTGGCCGCCAGATCGCGGTCATGCTGCGTGGCCGTCACCGTAATCGTCTCGTTCTCCTTGAAACGGCGAGCCGTCTCCTTCATTACCGAAAACGCTTCGGGCAGAATGTCGTTCAAAATATCCTGAGTGGTAGTATAAACTTTATCCTCCAACTTCTCGATTTCCTTATATATATCCTCCTTCTCCTCAACAGGGAGGTCGTAGTTCATTTCGAGATTTTGTCGCAATTCCGTCAATCTATCCTCTTCCTTTTGGGTCGCTGTGCGGATCTTTTCGCGGAATTCAACAGTCTTGTGGCGTAAGTCGTCAATAGGAAGATCCTTAATGGTTTCGTACGCAGCCAATGTTTTCTTCAGCAGGGGCTGAAGTTCCTTCATATCTCTATCAGCCTTTGTACCAAATAGTTTCGTTAAAAAATTTGCCATATTTTCTATTATATAAGATTCAAAAACAATGTGGCAAAGATACAAAAATCTTGCCATAAAAAAAGAGGTACGCCACGGCACATCTCTACATGGAAACAACATCTTTAAAAAACGTAGGGGCGAATAATAATCGCCCCTACAATGGTTTACAAGAAATATCAGGAATTATTTAATACCTAATTTCTTCTTGATATCCTTCGGAATGGCATCCTTGTGAACAACAATATTCATCGTTTTGTAACGAACAAACGCCTTGGAAGCATAGAACATACCATCATACTTACCATATTTGCCCCAAGAATTCTTCACCATGTAGTACTCATTGCCCATTTGGTCAGTAGCCTTACCATAGATCAACATACCATGGTCGTCGGTGGTCTCCCAGTTGTCGAAAGCGATTTGACGCTCTTGTTGAGTTACCCAACGTTGCGGGGTCGGTTTTGTCATAGACTCTTTGTTGCGTTCGGTGGTGGTGAGGCCAGTCCAGTGAGCCATGTCACTACCAACTTGAGCTTTAGCTTCGAGGTCGGGAAGCACACAGAAACCGTTCTTGATGTTGCTGCGGAAACCCGGTTCAGAAACGTCAGAACCCCAAGCAATGGTGTAGCCATTGTCGATAGCGTAGTCGAAAATCTGCATGAATTCATCCAAAGGAACGTTCCAACACTGGCTCCAACGCCAGTTGTCTTGGATTTCCAACACGAACTTTTCATAGAAAGGATGGTGCGTGTAAGAAGTTATGGAAATATAATCGTCGGCATTAAGACCGAGCGATTGATAGAAAGATTGCGGAGTGTAGCTCACACCGTTGTAGTTGAACGTGGTCGGGCATTTGCCGAGATAAATCTCGTGAGCCGCTTCCATAGCTTTGAGCCACAAAGGATTGCCATCAGCATCAGTTTGCAGTTTCTTGTGCTCTTTCTTGGCAATAGCATCAACAATGGCATCGGTGATAGCGGAAAGCTCACTGTGGTCGGAGAGGGTGTCACCGTAAGCTGCACCAGGACGCATTTCAGATTCCGGAACCAAACCAAAGGTCTTCATACCGTAAATCACGTCATAGAAAGAACCGCCTTGAGAGAAGGAGACATCGCCGTGCATACGAACAGCTGCCTTTGCTCTGTCGTTGTAGGTGTTAGCCACAAGGAACATTTCAGACAAATTGTACTCGCCTTTGCCCATTCGAAGCAGTTCAGCTTCGATGAAGCCCAGTCCAGAATAGCACCAGCAGGTACCGGCACGGTTTTGGTCCTTCACGGATGTGACAGGAATCTCTTTCTTAATAGTGAAGATGTAGCCTTCTTCTTCCGTTTTTTCTTGCGCGAAAGAGACATTGCAAACCAACAATGCTGCAGTCACTAATAATAGGGATAATTTTTTCATTGGATAAATAATAATTTTGTGAATAAAAAATGCAATTATTAATTGAAATGGACGTCTTCCATCCACTTTTCGACTAATTTTTCTTGTTTTTCGCTATCAGAGAGTTCTTCGTTAATCAATTTCTGAGCGATGTCGATAGAGAAGTTGGCGATGGCGTTTTTCGCATCGGTGATCGCTTTCATCTTCTCGAAATAGATGGCCTTCTTGGCATCTTCGATCATAGCTTGACTTTCGGCGGTTGCTTTTTGCTTAGCCTTGTCGTACATCTCCTCGCTCACCTTTCGTGCTTCGGCGAGAAGGGCATCGCGCTCGGCTTTGGCTTGCGCCATCATCTCCTCGTGTTTCTTATTCAAGGACTCCATCTCTTCGTGAATCTTAGCGGCCTCCTCCAATTGGTCTGCAATTTTCTTGTTGCGAGCCGCAATACCATTGGTGATAACCGGCCACGCGAATTTTGCCAAAATGAAGAAAAGGATGGCGAATCCGATAAGCATCCAGAATATGAGTCCGAATGAAGGTCTAAGTAAATCCATATATGTTTAATTTTTTGATTTTCAAATAAAAAAGGAAAGTTTCCCGGCCAACCGCCAGGAAACTGTTCCGTTCATAACTATGCAACAGCGATGAGCAGACAAACCACCGTAGCGAACAGTGCAACACCTTCAACCAAGGCGGCTGCGATAATCATGTTCGTACGGATGTCACCTGATACTTCGGGTTGGCGAGCAATGGCGGACATAGCGTCCTTACCAATGTTACCCACACCGAGACCTGCGCCGATGGCAGCCAGACCTGCGCCGATGCCAGCACCTAACTTACCGATGCCGAGACCTGCGCCCGCTGCTTGCAACAAAGTTGTCAATAATACTGCTAAACTTGACATAATGATTTGATATTTAAGTTATTAAAAAGGGTTACTCTATTGTTTCAAGTTTCAGGTCTTACTATGCTTCTACCACTGCTGCTTGCTCCTCGTGTTCCTCCTCGCCGATGGCCATGCCGATGTACATCGCGCTCAGCAGCGTAAAGACGAACGCCTGAATGAAGGCCACCAAGAGCTCCATCAGTCCCATGAAGATATAAAAGAAAAGGGAAACCGGGGAGACAGCCCAACCGATAGCGGGGGACATCTGACCGAAAATGAAAATCAGCGACACGAAAGCCAGCGTGATGATGTGGCCAGCGGTGATATTGGCGAAAAGTCGCACCATCAACACGAACGGTTTGGTGAAGATACCGATGGTTTCCACCAACGGCATGATAGGCAGCGGGATCTTCAGCCACCACGGCACACCAGGGGTGTTGAAGATGTCCTTCCAGTACTCCTTTCCAGAGGAGAACGTGGTCACGAAGAAGGTGATGAGTGCCAAAATGCCGGTCACAGCGATGTTGCCGGTGAGGTTCGCGCCGCCTGGGAAAATTGGGATGATACCCAGCATGTTGTTCAGGAAGATAAAGAAGAACAGCGTGAGCAGGTAAGGTGCGTATTTGTTGGAGTTGCGACCCAACGACGGGGTGATGACCTCATCTTGCAAGAAGACGATGACGGGTTCCACCAACGCCTGCAAACCGCTGGGCACTTCGTTGGGATGTTCTTTATAACGTTTTGCTACAGAAAGGAATATGCAAGTAATCAGAATCAAGGAGATGAAGAGTGCGCACACATTCTTGGTGATGGAAATATCCCATTTGCAGACGTGAGCCTCATATTCTTGGCCCTCCTCAAGATGACCGGTGTAGTCGGCGTAGTTGCCGTCGAGTTTCACGATGCGGCCTTTGTTATCGCCCCAGCCCATGGCATAGCCGTTGTAGGCCGCTTCGCCATGATGTAACTTGCTGGACATGAAGACAACAGGATGTCCTTCGTCGAAAAGGATGATGGGCAACGGGATAGAGACGCTCTTGTCGCCATCACCACAAATGTGCCAACCGTAACTGTCGATAACATGCTCGATGATGAACGGGCCGGCATCGAATTTTTCAGTTTCTTCCGCAGCAGCCAAGGTGAATTTGCACGGAAACACCAGCATCAACGTACACAACACCACGGCCAACTTTCTTTCAAAACCTTTATAACTCATACGTTTATAATTAGTTATACTATTATACAAAACCTTTCTTCACTTATTATAAAAAGCCGCGCAATATACGATTTTTTTTAAATGAAATAAAAAAGCCCCGCTTTTTGGGCGAGGCTGTTGTTATGATGACCTTTTATGGGGTTACTCTTTCTCTTCAAAGGAAATTTCTCCGGAAGGTCTCTTGTTCTGTACTTTCTCCTTGCTCTTTTGGAGTTGTTTCTTGAGGGCGTCCACGGCGAGATCGGTGGCTTCTTCGAAAGATTTGGCCGTTTTGCCGGCGCGAGCATCATAGCCGCGAATGTTCATTCGGATGTCAACGGTTTTGTTTTCCGGTGCCTCTGTGTTCTCCAGTTTCAGCGCGACATCGGCACCCATGATGCCGTCATGCAGCTTGTTCAATTTCTCCACCTTTTCAGTGATGAAAGCTTCCAGTTTCTGATCCGCTTTGAAATGAACGGAATTGATGTTAATTTTCATAAAAACCTCCTTGTTTATGCTCTTGGATGAGCTTGTTTATAAATGGATTTGAGTTTTTCTATCGAATTGTGCGTATATACCTGGGTGGCCGCCAGACTGCTATGACCTAAAATGGTCTTGATCGCGTTCAGGTCTGCACCATTGTTCAGCAGATGCGTCGCAAAGGTGTGCCTGATGACGTGCGGGCTGCGTTTGTCTATTGTGGTAACCATGTCCAAATATTTACGTACTATACGATAGACTGCTTTCGGATAAAGTTGTTCTCCGTTTGCGGTGACAAAGATATAATTATTTTTCGTTCCGTCAACAAATTTTTTTTCTAAGTTTCCCAAGTACATTGTCAATAACTCTGACAATCGATTTCCAAACGGAACAAGACGCTCTTTATTGCGTTTTCCTAAAACTTTAATTGTATTGTCTTGTAAATGAATGTCTTGGATTTTTAGATTCAATAGTTCCGACAAACGCATGCCTGTGGCATAGAAGAGTTCAAGGATGGTGCGGTCGCGCAAACCTTCGAAGGTGTCCTCGAACGGAATGTCGGCGAAAAGATGCTCCATATCTTTTTGATCTACATACTGCGGCAATTTTTTGGGTATCTTCGGAGCATGCAAAGTAAGGGTAGGATTGACCGACAATTCTTTGATTTTCAATTTGTAACGATAGAATGCCCGCACTGCGCTGACCTTCCGATTCACTGATTTTGCTTGCAATGATTCGTCCTCCAAAAGGGAGATAATCCAAGTACGAATATCCTCAGTATTAACATACGACAGTTGATTAATCGCCAATTTTTCTTGTAAAAAACTGAAAAACTGCGACAAATCATGCTCATACGCTGTCACGGTATGCGGCGACACGCGCTTCTCATACCTGAGGTAATCAATAAAATCCGTATAATCCATATCGTTAACCATTGTAGGGAGCATCGCACGCTTCCGTTCGCATCGCATGCATTCGTCTTATCCAAAAAAAAAACAGGGATGCGTCCCTGTTTCTCTTGATTGGCAAAACCGTTGATTATTCATTTTCAGCGGCGCGAAGCTGCTGAACATAGATGGCCTTGCGCAATTGCTCCCGTCTGATGACGCTCTTCTTGGTGAATTCTTGTCTGGCACGAATCTCTTTCTTCACACCAATTTTGTCGAATTTCTTTTTCAGTTTCTTGAGCGCTTTGTCGATGGACTCGCCTTCTTTAATGGGAACAATAATCATAAAAAATACCTCTTTCTTTAAATTGTTAATAAAAAATTTTAGCGCGGCAAAAATACACTTTTTTTAATATGAAGGGGCTGCAAATTTTGCAGCCCCTTCTATATCGCAAAATGTACTATTTCACTAACTGTTTGAAGCGGTCGGAGTGGCGATAACGTTTGAACTCGGCATCGCGTTTCGCAGTTTTCTTGTAAGAAGAATCCAAATCAATAGCAGAAGCGAGGTTTCCATAGACGCCTTCATCATTTTTCATGCGAGCCGACAAAACAGCCTTCAGGTAAGCGGTCTTAGCATCCACATTATCAACGCATTCAAGAGTGGATTTGGCGGCATTGTAATCCTTCTGCAGCAGTTGCACCAAAGCGGTGTTATAGTCGCAACTCTTGTTGCCCATCAGCTGTGCAGCTTTGGTGTAATCACCGTTCAGAATGCTGAGCGCACCCGTGTTATAATCCTGATTCACAGGTTGCACGGAAGCTTTGGCAGAAGCCTCGAAGTTGGCCTGTGCCGCTGCCAAATCTCCACTCAAATAGCTCGCGATAGCCATATTATTCAGAATCACCCCGTTGTTGGGAGACAAGGCAGTAGCCTTTTGCAGGTAATTCAACGCATCTTCCATATCGGCTTGGTTGCCGTTGTGATAGTATTCGCTCAACTTCATGGCGCCGAGATTGTTGTACGCGCGCCAATCATTTTCTGTGTTCTTATTGTTAATCAAAGCTTTATAGATGCTCTCCTTCGTGTCTAAATCGGATGCTACAGAAGCAGCATAAAGACGCTCGTTCACGGAGAAGTCGTTCGGTTTGGACTGCACCAAGCGAATAAGTTCGGCATCGGTGTAGGTATCGTGCTTTTTGCATACCATTTGGATTTCGGCACGGCGCAACGGAGGCAGGATAGCGTCGGCAATTTCCGGATAGATGTCCGTCATTTCGCGAATTTTCTGCTCGCGCATCTCGTTGCTGGTTTGGGAGCGCACCACGTTGAGAATCTGGTTTTTCTGACGGATGTTGGATTTTTCGATAGCAGCTTCAAAGCCGTCCCAGTCTTCGCCTTTGGCATTATTTACATATTGGAAAACAGGCTTTTGTATATCCTTTACCTTAACATTATTACGCTTTGCATAATCCTTCAGGTAGGCATTGTATTTGTCGTTGAACCAGTTTTTACCCACTTGGAAGCGACGTTCAGAAAGGCCTTGGTTGTTCGTCTCTTCACCCTCGGGGGAAGCCCAACCGGAAATCACCACGCGGTCGATGATGTTGTCCTTGCCCATAAAATCCGTGAACGCCTTGATGGAATCTTTGGCGGCCTGTGATTTGTTGTTGGGGTTGTTCCAGTTCATCACTGCACTGTTAAGGTCGAAGTAGAGGATGGCCGTGCGGCCGACAAACTCTGCCTTGAAGTTATGAGGGGCCAGCAGAAAAGCGGAACCACCGTTGGGGTTGTCTGTCAATTGCGGAGTCAAATTGGCACGACCGCCGGTGTTGCTGATGCCTTCGCCAAGGTTGCGGTCACCGAAAACATGCGATTTTTTCTTCAGGTTGGCCTCTGCACCCGTCACGATGTCAGCGTTTTCATACTTCTCGTCGAATTTGAACGTACCGCTCTGTGTGAATGTGCCACCAGTCTTGTACGGGATAACCACGCCATCGCCTTTGGCCTTTTCGCCTTTGATTTTAATGGTGGCAAAAGGAGGATTGACTTTCTGACCATCAACAGATAAAGAAGGGGTGAAAGTCATCGTGGCTTTCTTATTCATATACTTTGGAGGAATTGTGCCCTTAATAGTATAGGCCACCTCGCCACCTTTATTCTCCAAATCGGGATTGTCCAAAGTCACCGTCACTTCCGGATATTTTTTGATCATCTTCCCGAGTCCGCAACTGCTCATCAACAGAACAGTAGCCATTGCCATGCTCAATGCAACTAATTTTCTCATAGGTTATTTTTGGTTTTAGTTTGAATTTTCAAAAACGGTGCAAAGATACGTTTTTTTTGTCTAAAAAAACGGTCGTGTAAGTTTTTTATTGTAAAAAAGTGTATTTTTGCCGCCGCAAAGTGGTGAAGGATTTTTGTTGTAAAATCCTGAGAGGGAAACAGGTGTGAGTCCTGTACAGTACCCGCTGCTGTAAGTTTCGAGCAAGGAAACCGCATTTTGTCACTGTCGCAAGACGGGAAGGCGCGCTTTCGGAAACAAGTCAGAAAACCTGCCACGTTGCATTGTTATCGCTTCGGGAGGTAGGCGGATACAAAAGAGACCTTTTTCGCACTCTTCGTTCCATTATTAACCGAAGCATTTTGTCGAATCCTAAATGCTGAGGATTATGTGTTTTTATAACTTATTGAAAAAGAGTGTTTTATGGATTATTGTTCTGCCTGTTTTGGTTATGTCTTGCACACCAAAACCGCCGCTACCTGATCCTGAGCCCATCCCTGATACATACGCGAACGGACTTTTCATTCTCAATGAAGGTCTTTTCCAACAGAATAACAGTACGTTATCATACTATAATTATAAGGATGGAACATTCACTGCGAATATCTTTTTGGATGTCAATCATCGTGGTTTGGGCGATGTGGGCAACGATTTGCAGCGATACGGCAGCAAACTCTACATCGTGGTCAACAACTCCAACATCGTGGAGGTGGTTGATGTGAACACTGTTAAATCGTTAAAAACCATCAATTTGCCGCAAAAACAACCGCGTTACATCACTTTCTTGGATGGGAAAGCTTACATTTCCTGCTTTGATGGCGACGTGGTGCGCGTGGATACCGCTTCTTTGGAAGTGGAGGCCACCGTACACTCGGGACTCAACCCCGACGGCATTTGCGTCTGTAACGGCAAGCTTTACGTCTCCAATTCCGGCGGACTCAACTACCCGAACTACGGCAATACTGTTTCCGTGATTGATCCCGCCTCGTTCACCGTCACCAAAACCATCACGGTAGCCATTAATCCCACACGCATCAAAAGTTGGCAAAACCGTTATGTTTATTTGGTTTCCAACGGCAACTACGGTGACGTGCCTTATACCTTCCAAAAGATTGATGCTCAATCAGATGAATTAGTCAAAACTTACGATCTGGAGGTCTTGAATTTCGAAATTTACCAAAACCTCGCATATATATACACTTATGATTATTCTACTATGACTTCCGCATGGATCAAGATTTTGAATTTGGAGACGGACCAGGTGGAAAAGGAGCAGTTCATCAGCGACGGCACACAGCTGAAGACCCCTTATGGCATCAAGGTAAACCCGTTGAACGGCGATGTCTATATCACCGACGCGGGCACCTTCACTACCAACGGCGATGTCTATTGTTTCGACCAGAACGGCAAGAAGAAATTCTCCTTTGAGGCCGGACTGAATCCTTCCGCGATGACGTTCAAATAGTTAGTGGTTTTAGTTACAAGCAACCCCAATATATAAGTGAAATACTTCCTTAAGCAGTCCCGAAGAGACAAGACGCACGAAGTGCTAATAACCTCACACAAGCGAAGCGCAGTGTGGAGAGGGGCCACAGACAAGAGAAACACAATGGGGGAGCCACAGAAAAGGGAATCGTAGTGTGAAGATGATAAAGACAAACATTCAAATAAATGGTATAAATATGAAAAAAATTCTACTATTATTCGCATTCGCAGGCATCATCAACCTGTTGAGTGCCCAGGAGATGGTGACGTTTCACCAGAATGGTCACGAAGTCCAAGTAAGTACAACACGTGCTGTCGGGAACTTTCCTGCAGAGGACATTGAGTTTTGGGTGGGAACGGGTAGCAATAGTGCTGTGGTAATTATCGGATGGGATGACAATCCATCCGGCAACGATTTTGCATTGGCCTGGGGCGTGCATTGGAATGGCAGTGCTTCGGCCGTGAATATGCTTGATACTATTGCTACATACGACAGTCGTGTGGCATACGCCATTAGTTCCGGTTTCGTGACAAGTATTGGCTACAATGACGGAACGCTTGTGTCGGGATCCTCGGCAAGCTATTGGTGTTATATGGTTAACGGTGGTTATGCCGATGCCTACCCGAATCAACCTATGGCTAACGGAGACGTGATGGAGATCAGCAGCTCGTGCATGTTTTCCTTGACTACGGCCACTGCTGCCAGCAATCCGAATCCGATTGTTCCCACCGATCCCGTTGACGCTTCCCTTCCTTTCAGTGAGATTCTCTACTGGGTGGGTACTGGCACAGACAGTGCCGAGTTCATTGTCAACTTCGCCAACCCGGACACCGCTTTCGCTTGGGGTTACCTTTTCAACGGTTCCACAACGGCACAGGCCATGGTGGATGCCATTGCCGCCGCTGACCCGCGTTTCTGGACAGAAGGCACTCCTTCCTACAATGGGGACATCCATTTCGTACTTGACAACGGTGACACTTTGGGACTTTCTCCCGTTGATCCCACTATAGGTTACAATTTCTGGTGGACCAACCTCAATGGTGTCAGTGCCGGGTCAGGTGCAGCCTCCACACTTCATAATGGCGATGTGTTCAAATATGGCGATATGAATTCCGCTATCGGTTGGGATCCGCTGGGCACCTACTTCCTCGAAGAGGCTTGGGTTAAAACTCCCACCCCAGTAACTCCTCCCACTGGCCCAACTCCCGAAGAGGCCACCATCGACTTCAACGACATTCTCTTCTGGGTGGGTAATGGTTCTAACGAGGCAGTAATGGCGGTGAACTGGGCTGACACTGCGTTGGCTTGGGGTTACCGTTGGAACGGCACCGCCACCGTGGCTGACATGATGGCGCACATCGCCGCTGCCGACCCGCGCTTCAGCTACAGCGGCACTGGTTTGATCAGCGACATCAACTACATCGATACTGCTGCTGGTATGACCACTCCACTGGGTATCACCCAGGGCAACTGGTGGAGCAGCACAAACAACGGTTTCATGGATATGGGCATGACTCAACCGCTTACCAATGGAGACCTCGAAAAGTGGGCTGATCCCTCAGCTGGAATCATTGTAGATAGTACCTACGATGCAACTTACGGTTATTGGTGGTACACCTACGTTTATCCGATGACCATCACGCCCGTCACGGTTCCTGACACGACCACCACCCCGATTGATACCGTGCCCGAACATGGTCCTTTCTGCGGCGGTGTGGGTACGGAAGGCTGCAATGCCATCGCTGTCGATGACAACCAGTTCGTGGCGTGGGCTACAGATGTCGTACTGACTCGCGGCCCGCAGAATATCTCCAACCCGAACAGTCCGTTGGCCTCTTTCGGCGACGAGACGAATGCCATCGGACCGGCGACGCCGAACAACAGCATGGATGCCGTCAGTCTTGGTGACGGTGGTTCCGCGCTCGTTACCTTTGAGCGTCCTATCCGAAATGGCGAGGGACCTGACTTTGCCGTATTCGAGAACGACATCAACGGTGGTTTCTTGGAGTTGGCCTTCGTGGAGGTGAGCTCCGACGGTGTGCATTTCGTACGCTTCCCAGCTACCAGTCTCACCCAGACGGAGACCCAGACGGGTACATTTGCACTCACAGACCCCACCTTCATCAACAATCTGGCTGGCAAGTTCCAAATCGGCTACGGCACCCCATTTGATTTGGAGGAGCTGGCTGGTAGTGAAAACCTTAATATCGACAGCATCGTCTATGTGCGAATCATCGACGTAGTGGGCAATATCGACCCGCAGTACGCCACTTACGACGCTTTCGGGCACATCGTCAACGATCCTTGGCCGACAGACTTCAACAGCTGCGGTTTTGACCTCACCGGTGTGGGTGTCATCCACCAACGTCCTGTGGGCATTGAAGACCGCGATGTCACGCGCATCACGGTATATCCGAACCCTTGCAGCGACCGTATCTACGTCAACCTCGACGAAATTCAGAAGGTGGAGTTGTACAACATGAACGGCCGTCTGTTGGAGCTGATTCAACCCGACGACACGCACTTCATTCTCAACATGCAGCAATACCCTGCCGGCATGTACCTGCTGAAGGTCGGCAACGGTGTCCAAAAGATCATGAAGAAATAACCCCTTTTATATTAATGAGCAGCCGGTCCTTTGGGATGATAGGACTGGCTGAAACGAAACGGCTCCGCGATGGCGGGGCCGTTTCGGTATTTTATTTCGGCTATTGACCTTTGGTTTTTAGCTATTAGGTTTGACTTCAGGCTTACGCATCAACATCCAAAGACTCCGACTGCGCAGGGCATTGAAGTGTGTCGCGTAATGCCTTGTTGACTATCAAGCGGTAACAGGCGACAAGAAACAGTCGTGGGTGAACATACACGGCTCCTCGCTCCAACCGCGTTAGCGGTTGCCTATCTGTAGCCGGTGAGTGAGGCGGATGTGGACTCGCCCAAATAAAAAAGTTGATGCGTAAGCTCTGAGAAAACAAACGCTGACAAATTAAGTCTCAAAAAAATAGTATCTTTGCCGCCGATTAAAAAAATTGTAGTTTTTTGAAACTAATTGCGTCTAAGGAAAAAACGTCATAAGGAGATACTATAAGTTATTAATAAAAACAAACGTTTATGAAAAAAGTATTTTTGTTTATCGTGGCCGTTTTCTGCGCGTTGGCCGTTTTCGCGCAGAAAGGCGACCTGAATCTGAATGATCCCATCAAAGCGGATCCGAATGTGACCATTGGTAAACTGGACAATGGGATGACCTATTACATCCGTCGGAACACCTATCCGAAGGATCGCGTGGAGTTCCGTATCGCGGTGAATGCTGGTTCCAACCAGGAGAACGATAACCAACAAGGTCTCGCACATTTTACCGAACACATGGCCTTCAACGGTATCGAAGGTTTCCCGAGCAACAGTGTGGTCGATCACCTGCGCAGCAAGGGCGTGGTATTCGGCGCTGACCTCAACGCCTACACCAGCTTTGACGAAACGGTCTATATGATCCCTATGCCGCTCGACGATCCCGGCAACATCGACCTCGGTCTCAAGATTCTCCGTGGTTGGGCCGCTGGACTGCTCTTCGACCACAAAGAGATTGACGAGGAGCGCGGTGTCATCATCGAGGAATACCGCCTCGGTTTGGGTGCCGATGACCGTATGCGCAAGGAATACTGGCCGGTCCTGATGAAGGATTCCCGTTACGCTGACCGTATGCCTATTGGTAAGTTAGATATTCTTCAAACATTTGATTATCAAGTTATTAAAGATTTCTACCACGATTGGTATCGCCCTGATTTGCAGGCTGTGATCGTGGTTGGCGACATTGATGTGAAGGAAGTGGAAACCAAGATCAAGACGATGTTTGGCAACATCCCTGCCAAGCAGAATCCTCGCAAGAAGGAGACTTACGGCATCGGTTCCAACGAGGATCCGTTGGTGGCTGTCTGCACGGACAAAGAGGCTACCGGCAACGAGGTGATGCTCATCCGCAAGCACCCCCATTTCGCCATGAAGACCATTGGCGACTTCCGCAAACAACTCTGCATAGATCTTTATAATACTATGTATGATGCTCGTTTCGCGGAGATGACACAAGATCCCAAGTGTCCGTTCTTATATGCTTCTGCCGGCTATGGTAACTTTATCGGTAACACCGACATGTACGGTTCCTCGGCTTCCGCTAAGGAGAACCGCATTCCCGATGCTTTGCGCGTGCTCATGCAGGAGGACTACCGTGTGCTGAAATACGGTTTCTTGCAAACCGAACTCGACCGCGCGAAAGAGGATCTCTTGGAACGTTACGACAAGGCTGCCAAAGAGGCTGACAAGACCGAATCTGCCCGTTTTGCTTCTCAATATATCAACAATTTCTTGCGAGAAGACCCCATCCCGGGCGCAAAACGTGAGAACAACTACGCTAAAAAGTTGATTGAAGGCATCACTTTGGATGAAATCAACGCTTTGGCAAAGAATTGGGTTACCCCGGAAAATACGGTGGCTATTGTCACGGCTCCCGATAAAGAGGGCGTGAGCGTTCCTACCAAAGAGGAAATCCTTGGAATTATGAACGATAAGTCATTAGGTATCGTTCAACCGTATGTGGACACTTACAAAGATCAAGAAATTCTTGAAAAAGAGAATTTGAAAGCTGGCAAGATTACCTCTGTGGAGAAAATCGACGCTGTGGGTGCTGAAAAGTGGACACTTTCCAACGGTATTACCGTTTATTTGAAGAAAACTGACTATAAGAACGACGAAATCCTCTTCTCTGCCAGCAGTAAAGGTGGCAAGACTCTCTATCCTGTGAAAGATCTTGCTTCCGCTGACTTTGCTTCCGAAATCATCGACCGTGGTGGTATCGCTGGTTTGGATTATAATTCTTTGATGAAGAAGATGAAAGGTAAGAATGTGGGTGTTTCTCCTAACATCGATCTGTTATCCGAAGGCTTCTCCGGCTCTTCTTCTCCCAAAGATCTGGAATTCTTCTTCCAATACCTCAACGCCTTCTTCACCAACCCGCGCATCGATCCGAATGCTTACGACTTGGTGATGCAAGAGACCAAAGAGCAAATTAAGATGCTCACCACACAACCGATGTACAAATATTTGGGACAGCTCATCGATGCTGCTATGAGCCACGATCCTTATAGAAAAACCGCGCTCACTATGGACGACGATTATCTGAACCAGGTCAACTTCGACCGTGCCGTGCAGATTTACAAAGAGCGTTTCGCTAATCCCGCCGACTTTACCTTCTTCTTCGTGGGCAACTATGATGAGAAAGAGATGAAAGAATATGTGGAACTCTACCTCGGTTCTATGAAGACTGACAGCAAGAAAGAGAACTACAATCTCAGTGTGCTGAAACCGCTTCCTGAGAAGGCCACCACCCAAACCATCTATGCCGGTTCTGAGCAACAGGGTTATATGGGCATGTACATCAGCAATCCTATTGAATGGAACTACAAAAACAGCATCATCGCCGACATGATTGGCGAGGCTTTGGATATCCAATTTGTCCGCATCGTGCGTGAGAAGATGGGTGATGTCTATTCCCCGATGGTGCAGATGGGTGCCAGCAAGTTGCCGAATCCCGAACTCACACTGTTGATTCTCTTGGGTTGCGATCCTGTGAAGACCGATAAGTTGGCTGATGCCAGCCTGAAGATCCTCAACGATTTCAAAAAGAAGGGCCCCGACAACAAATCATTGGAGTTGGTGAAGAAACAGATGACCAGCACTCGTGACAAGAACATCCAAACCAACCGCTTCTGGTTGAGCTATATCAGCAACAAGGTCGTCCAAGACGAGCCGTTGACTAATCCGAACGAGTACAATGCCATGGTTAACTCCATCACCAAGAAAGATATGATTGAGTTCATGAAGAAGTACTTCAAACCCGAAATCTACACTCGCGCCGACATGCACCCGGTGACGATGCAGAAATAAGTAAGGTTCGAGCAAAAATTCATAAGCAAGGGACGGAGTGATGCACTTCGTCCCTTGTTTTTGATTTGTAGAGACGCAATTCATCGCGTCTCCGCAGATTCCAGACTGTCGTCCTTCTTCTCCACCACGCGGTAGCCGCCGTTTCTGTTGCCCCCAACGCGTTCTATCAACCCCATATCCTTGAGCTGATTGATGTAGCGCTCCACGGTTCGTTTGCTTAGTCCATAATGAATCTGGTCCGCAATCAATTGGGAGTTGCAGAGCGGGTGTGTTGTTATCACTTCCAGAACATATTGCAGTTGTGGGTCCAACACAATTGGAATTTGCTCAATATCGGATTGCGGAGTGGTGGCGTTATCAGAAGAAGGAGGTTTTGAATCGTTTTTGTCTTCGTGAGTGTGAACGAAGTTTTGGTTTGTGGAGAAAGAATTTTCGTTAGTAGAGGCAGAATCATCATTGGAAGGAACGACTTCCTTTGTTTTGGGATGTGATTTCAAGTGTGATAAAAGTATTGGCAGCAAGGTGCATCCGAGTAGGGCTGCGTTGCGGAGTAGGACAGAGGAGAATAGGGTGAATGTATAGCCGTCTATCTTATGGAGATGCGAGTTGGTAGTGGAGAGTTCACTGATTACCAGCCACAATTCGGCGAAAGCAGACAAGAGCAACAGGGTGAAAGTGACGATCCAGAAGGCAGTGTGTTTGTTGTTGAGGAAGAGTTGAGGGTAAGTTATCCTTCGAGTGATGACCGAAACAGCAGCGATGAAGAGTACGCAAATCAGTTCTTTGAAGGGATGATATGCGCAGTAGGGTCTGATCAGGGAGGTGGTTATGAAAAGGATTGATATGGCAATCCAAAATACCGTAAGTATCAGTATGTCAAATAGTTGTTTATGATTTTTGTAAAACATTCCAATATTGCCATTTGAAAGCGCAAAAATAACCATTTTATGCGAAATGCCTCAGGGAAGATGCGGAAAAACCGAGTCCCTTTTCCATCAGGGTCTTTTTTATTCCGCCAAATTGTAAAGAGGAAAACGGAGAAAAGGGTGTTTTATTCCGCCAAATGGTTAAAATACAGTTAATATTCGGGCTTTATTCCGCCAAATTGTAAAATTTACACTGGCACACATTTTTTGTGTTCAGTATGAGGAAAATGATTATTTTTGTAACACGACATTTGAAATACATTCCATTTTAATATATAAGATTATGACAAAGAAGAAAATTTTAGTCTTGACTTTAGCGGCCATGATGTTGGCTGCGTGCAACAAAACATTCGTCACATCGGAGCAAGGTCCGTTGCCCGAGCATTATGCGCGTGTAATTGAGGGTGATTCAAAGGAGGCATTTCCCAAAGAGATTGTCATCACAATCCATTTGGGTCATAATGCGAGTGACTGTGACAACAGCTGTATTAGGACGATAACCTCGCAGACGACGCACGTGAACTGTCAGGGGGCGGGTAATGCATGTCCTGTGGTGATCAAAATAGGAGGACGCAGCACTCAGCAGAAGACATCCCAGTTCGATGCGGTGGTGGACAGTTTGTGGGAGCCCACAAGCGAGGATGTATTTGAGATACCGGCGAGGTCGTTGGTTGTGCTCGAAGCGCCAGAAGGCTATGCATCGTATCTGAACATTCCGGAGCAGACGCTTGTGCGAGACAGCGTGACGCAACAGTTCGTATTCAGGGGGCTGTTTTTCAGCGACAGTGTGGCATACAGTAACGAATAAAGCAAGAAAAATGAACATAAAACAATTAGGGAAAAACAACTTAAGTGGTTTGCGTGCCGTCTGAGGGGTGCAGTCGTAGGGCAAGTAAACTTGTCAATCGACTATCGGGGCGGCACGGAGACAAAGGATGCCCATGCAGGGAGCAACGCCAAAGTTTGTTGCACCAGACAGAGCGAAGCCCCTGCTGCGCTGGCATCCAAAAACGGTCGGGTAAAGCCTTGTAGCTCAGCACCCAAACGCAACGGCAAAGATACGTTTTTTATCCGTTGCAAAGCAGAGCAACCGGAGAAATTCCCTGCCGGGTATAAAACAACAAGAAGAAGGGAATAAATAAAAATAAAATAAATATAATATGAGAAGTACAAAAAAATTATTCATTGTTATTTGTTGCGTGGTTTTCGCCATTATTGGCAATAGTTGCGAAAAAGAAAATGTATTTTCAACTCGAAGCATGTCAACTCCAACCATGTCAAACGAAATAGAGATACTATACCGACAGATGCCATCAAGAAATTATTCCTCAATTACGGTTGTTGGAGATAATATTCTCAAATTTCAATCGTTAAGTCATTATAATCAAATTTGTCAACAATTGAAATCGGATTGCATACTTTGGGATAGTCTTTTCTATGTTGCATACGGCAGAATGGAGGAGATGGAATTGATGGACTGGATGGATTCCATTGGATATGATGAGTATTTGCCTATTCTTTTGTTTGAAGATGCCCTCAAGGTGTCGGGTACTATGTTGTTCGACCAACAGCAGGCTGTGCTATTCGTACTTGGACTGAAAATGAGTTTAAAGGCGAGAATCCTACTGATAGAATCTTTATTTTCGAATGGGAGCAGGCCTTGTATAATGAACATAGGGAAGTCTGTGTAGGGGACACCATCTACCAGTTTAGAGTAGATGCGACGATAAAATACCCATTAGATAAAATCGAAGATTGGTTGAGAATTCGGGAACTGCCAACAATTGAACTTGTAGCAGTAGATGGTGTCACTTCTGAAGATTATTTGCCGAAAAGCGGAGAAGGAGAAGAAAAAGTTCCATTTAATTGTTTTGATAAAGGAGAATATAATGTTAATAATTTGCCAGATGTGTTTTCTGGTCTTGATTACAGCTACTGGGTAGTGAACGGAAAAGTAGGTTTCTGGGGGCAAGAGAATAGATTAGATAGCAAGTTGGTGAACTATAAATTTCATAAAATAAAGAAGAATGGCCAAAAAGTATTCAAAAAAGTAAAAAGAAATTGTTGTATCCAGCCAACCCATCAAGTATTTTACAGGGATCACTGTACCCTTTCTGGTGATGTTTTGCACACAGAAGAGAGAGAGAGTAATATTTCTGAACCTTCCCCAACATCACAAAAAACGGCCACTGGTGATGCGTGGGTCTTTGTTCCTTATGTTAATCTCCATCGCCCCGTCAAATACGTAAGAGGTGTTTACCAGCACCCAACATTGTACGTGAATATAGAAGGATATGAGCGGTACCCGGTTGTGAATCTCCAACATTAATTATCTAAAACAAATACATTATGAAAAGAACATATTTCTTTTTGATGTTTACGATGTTTCTGTTCGTTTCTCACGGACAGGAACATCGTTCCTTGTTCCCAGACGGATTCCACATCGGTATTACCGGTGAGGGGAACTTGGCCCAACGAATGACCGTTGTTGCCATTGGGCAGAACTACCCAGCACCAATCTCCGACCCTACTTTAGGGTGGCAGGCCGGACTGGAGTTCTCTTACCATTTCGCAAAGTATTACGGAATCTCCGTTGGTTTGAATTTCGGTACAGAGGCGCAATGGAAGTTGTGGAGGTGGGACGGCGACGGATATATGCCCATCGGACCTGCTAATGCGCGCTTTGATGTTTATGCATTTCAAATTCCTATCAAAGCAGAGTTTCATTACCCCATAATGCATAGCAACTTCTTCTTTTATGGGGCACTGGGCGTTAACCTGATCAATGTCAGGGAAAGTATTCTGTCCAAAATCATCGGAGAAAACCTCTTCAGTTGGCATGTTTCTGGCTATGGTCATTATCCGACAGATCCTTATAAGGAGTATTTAGAAGAGTTGGATGGTGACAGGGTGCGTGCTGATTTGCAACTCAACCTTGGTTTTTACTACAAACTGCCTTATAATGATTTGATTCGCTTCAGCATTCTGGCGAACTATTCGTTTAAGGACACGTTCCATGGGGAATACACATTCCTGCTAGTGGACAACGCATACGGCGCCTACAGCTACCGCCACAACCATATCGGTTTTGAACTCGCTTACGTGCACTGTTTCAAGAAGAAGCCACGGAAATCTTCGAATCTTCCTGGTGGAACACAATCCCGATAGCCCCCATACAAACGATAATGGAATGCAGTGTGGGGCTACGAGTAAGTTTCCTGAGACGGGCATTTCATGCCGCACCAAATCTAACCCAAAAATTCGTACTTTTGCCGCCATTTTAAAAGTACGATAGACTGATATGCTCTACCCGGAGAATTTTGAGGAGAAAATAGGTTTTGATATAGTGCGGCGGCTCATTTTGGCCCACTGCTTGAGCCCACAGGGCGCGGAGGCAGTGGATCAGATGCAGTTCATGACCGACATGCTGCTGATTATGCCCGCGTTGGAGTCGGTGGAGGAGTTCCGTCAACTGCTGCTCTTCGACGAGCCCTTTCCAGCGCAGGATTTCTACGACCTTCGCGAGGTACTGAAACGATTGCGCATCGACGGTACCTACATTGAATTGGACGAATTGGCATGTCTGCGCGGTTTTGTGCAGTCGATGACCAAGATTTTCGTCTATTTCAAGGTACGCCACGAGGAAAATCGCTATCCAAGGCTCTGGTCGATGTGTGCGGAGATGCCGCTGCAACGCGACCTCATGTCCGCCATCAACCGCATTATGGACGACAAAGGGCAGATGCGCGACAACGCCTCCGACGAGTTAGCGCACATCAAAGGGGCCATCAACCGCATCTCCCGCGACGCCGATCGTCAGATTCGCAAGATTCTCTCCGCCGCCAAACAGGACGGTATCGTGAAGGAGGATGCCGAGATGACCATCCGAAATGGCAGACTCTGTATCCCCGTTTCGGCGCAGTTCAAACGCCGGCTGCGCGGCTTTGTACACGACGAGTCCGCCACCGGACAGACCGTTTTCATCGAGCCTACCGAGGTTTTCGATGCCAACAACGAACTCAAAGAGCTGCAAAATGCCGAACAACGCGAGATTATCCGCATCCTGACCGAAATTTCCGACACCATTCGTCCGCTTATTGATGACCTCTTGGATGCGCAGAAGCTGATGGGTCGCTACGATTTCCTTCGCGCGAAAGCCCTCTTCGCCATCGATATTGACGCTTCTGTACCTCACATCCACCCCCAAACGCTGGTACAGTGGTATCAAGCGAAGCATCCGTTGCTTTATCTCAATTACAAGAAAAACCATAAGGAGGTGGTGCCGCTCGACATTAAGTTGAACCCCGAAAAGCGGATTTTGATCATCTCCGGACCTAACGCCGGCGGTAAGTCTGTGTGCCTGAAAAGTGTTGGTTTACTGCAATATATGATGCAGTGCGGATTGCCGGTCCCCATGCTTAGCACTTCCGACATGGGCATCTTCGACAGCATTTTCATCGATATCGGCGACGAGCAGTCCATAGATAATGATTTGAGTACGTATAGTTCTCATTTGCAGAATCTTAAAGTAATGGATGAGCAATTGAACGCGAAGTCGCTGTTCCTGATTGACGAGTTCGGTAGCGGTACCGAGCCTACATTGGGTGGCGCGTTGGCGGAATCGATTTTGGAGCACTATTACGACACGAAAGCGTTCGGCATCATCACGACGCATTACGGCAATCTGAAGATGTTCTCCGACACGCATCCTGAAGCGGAAAACGGTGCTATGTTATTCGATACCAATGCGTTAATCCCACTTTACATACTCAAGATGGGTAAGCCGGGTAGTTCGTTTACTTACGAAATCGCCCGCCACATTGGCCTGAATCCGCAAATTATCGACAATGCGATTCAGAAATCAGGCACGGCGCAAATCGACTACGAACGGAAGTTAGAGGAGATTGAAATCACCCAAATCGAGACCGAGCAGAAACTCAAAATGGTGCGGGCCGCCGATGACCAATTAGCAACCATGATTGACGAATATGCTGAAAAGTTCGCGCAACTCGACAAGCAACGCAAAGAAATCCTGGCTAAAGCTAAGAATCAAGCTAACAGCATTGTAGATAGTGCTAACAAGATTATTGAGAATACCATTCGCGAAATCAAAGAGTCGAAGGCCGATACCGAAAAGACCAAGAAGGCACGGCAGGAAGTGCAGGTTTTCAAGAAGGAGCTGCAAAAGGAAATTGAGAATGTGGAAAAGGCCGAGGCGGAAGCTGTGAAGCCAATTATCCCCATCCACAAACGTAAACCTGTGGAGAGGAAACCTTCGTCTGAGGAGGTGATGGACAAGACCATCCACGTGGGTGATTCTGTCTATCTTCCTGATTCACAGATTGCTGGAGAGGTAACTCAAATCGATGGCAATGACGTAATGATATCCTTCCATTCGGTGAACTTCCGTACCAAACTTGACAAACTCGTCAAAATTAGCAAAAAGGAGGCACGAAATGTAGAGCGTGGACACGTGTCGCAGTTCAACACTGGCTCTATAGCCGATGCCCTCAACAAAAAACTCTCCAATTTCAACAGTACACTGGATGTGCGTGGGCAGCGTGCCGAAGAGATGGTGCATAATCTGGAGGAGTATTTGGACGAGGCCGAGATGTTAGGAATACAAAATTTACGAATTTTACATGGTAAAGGTAATGGTATTTTACGCAGCGTTGTAAGACAGTATCTTGCTAAAAGACAGATGGTTGCGGAGTTTCACGACGAGATGTTAGAGCTGGGCGGCGCTGGTATTACTGTCGTAAAAATGAAAAAGTAGTCGAAAATTTTTTATTTTCGCCGCCTTGCTTAAATATAGGGATTATGTCACAAAAGAAATTTGCCGTCATCGGCGCAGGACAGTTCGGTCAGGCCATCAGTCTGGCATTATCGGAGAAGGGCTTCGAGGTGTTGGTCATTGACAAGGACATGAAAAAAGTGCAGAATATCAGTGATGATGTGGCGTATGCTGTCTGCACGGATGCTACCGACAAGCGTGCCTTGCTTAACGAAAACATTAAGGATTTCGATGCAGTTATTGTGGCTATCGGAGATGACTTTGTGGAGCGATTACTCTGCATTTCTAATCTTATAGACTTAGGTATCAGTAAGATATATTGTCGTATTAAAGGTGCTCACCAACAAACTATTTTGGAAAAGATGGGCATTACCGAATTTCTTTCGCCAGAGGAGGAGTTAGCAACAATGTTAGCTGAGCGATTAAGTAATCCCAACATTCTTTCCTATTTGCAGATGCCAGACGAGTACCGCATCGCTTCCATCATTGCACCCAATCGCCTCGAAGGTCTGACACTCGGTGACATCAATTTCCGCGACAATCACCATTTGAGTTTGGTCACCATTCGTCGCAATTTTGAGGAAATCGAAAACAAGGAACTTACTATGAAACAACATATTATCGGTGTACCCGACAACTCTACGGTCATTCGGAAAGATGATGTGTTCGTGCTGTTCGGCAAAGATCGCGATATAGATAACTTCATCAAAATCAACCTGTAATGCTTTTCTTCGGAAATCACGACGAGTATAACGGCAAGGCGCGTATTCACATTGTCAATAACAAGGATCGCATTCAGCGGACCTTGCGTTTGTGTAGTTTGGTGATTTCCATCGTAACCATCGCATGCATTTTCTGTTACCACGGCCTCTACATCACACCATTCGTTAAGAATCTGATTAGATGGATAATACATCTTAGTCTTTTCTTTTATGTGGCCAAATATTTCGTTCTATTTTATTATTCGCTACATCGAAAAGAGCATCTCAAGCAATCGTGGTTCGAATTTTTGATTATCCTTGTGCTTATCATACAGTTTATTTCCATAAATGTCTTCCATATTGATATTGTTGATGCGCATAATTTTGAGAATATCTATCTGATTTTCATACAATTCTACTTTTTGATTATCGTATTGATGGAGTTGGCCAAGGCGAGTAGTTCATTGGGAAAATACCATCTCAGTCCGCCTATTTTGATGGTGGCATCATTCCTTTTTCTCATTGCCATTGGTACCATTTTGCTTTTGATGCCGCGTATGACTACGCAGGGAATCTCTTTCATTGATGCACTGTTCACGGCTACCAGTGCCAGCTGTATCACAGGGCTTACTGTGGTGAGCACCCCCGAATGTTTTACCTTCAAAGGTCAAGTTGTGATATTGGTACTCATACAGTTAGGAGGAATGAGCATTCTCTCTTTCGCAACCTTCTTTTCCACGTTCTTGTCCCGGTCGTTGGTAGGTTTGCGCTACCAGTACATGATTCGTGATATGATGTCCACAGACCGTCTTTCTGATTCGGTAGGTTTGTTGCGCAGCATTGTGCTCACCACCTTTATCATTGAAGCCGCCGGCGTGGCGTTTCTGTTCACCTATTGGAAATCGACAGGTTTTTTCCTTTCTGACAAACAGAACCTTTTTTTCTCGATATTTTATACGGTTTCGGCCTTTAATAACGGCGGTTTTGTGCTCATTGACGACAGTTTGCTGAATTTAGGTGTACCTGGAAGTTATTTCCCGCAGATGGTCATTATGATGCTGGTCTTTCTCGGTGGCATCGGGTTCGTCACCATTCGCGACTTCTTCAGCTATCGTTACATCCGTGAGCGTAATAAATATCATTGGAAATCCCTGATGCCACAAACAAAAATTGTGCTTTATGTCACTTTTACCATCATCATCATCGGTACCATTCTTTTTTTCCTGATAGAATATAACGGGGTGTTAAAGGACATTGATGGGTTTGGAAATAAGATTTTTACCTCCGTTTTTCAGATAGTCACATGTCGAACTTCAGGTTTCAATGTGTTGGATATCAATATGATGCATGTTTCTACCATCATTCTGATATTGGTGGCGATTTTTATTGGCGGCTCTCCGAGTTCCACGGGCGGTGGCATCAAAACCACCACATTGTTCATAGTCTTCAAATCTGTGGTTGCCACGGTAAAGGGTAAGAAAGACATCGAATTCGGTCATAGAGCCATCTCTCCGTCAATGGTAGAGAAGGCGACCACTATCATCATGATGTCCGCAACTTTCATACTGATTTCCTGTTTCTTGCTCACGGTGGTGCAACCGGATGTACAGCTGTTACATGCGCTGTTTGAAACTTCGTCGGCATTCACCACATGCGGCCTTTCCACTGGCGAATGTGCCAACTGGAATTGGATGGCCAAACTTATCCTGACCATCAACATGTATTGCGGTCGTATCGGTACTCTGACGATGGCTTTCGCTCTAACCCGTCACAGAATCGAATCGCCACACCAATATCCCGATCTTTACATCATGTTGGGTTAAAGGACGTTGTACGTCTTTTCGACCTTTTTGTGACATTTCTTTCCTTTTTGAAAGGAATACTGTTCAATATGCTGTGAATAGGATAAAAATTTATATTTTTGCAGCCTGATTAAAACAAAGGATATGGCTGAAAATAAGAATTTCACAATCGGCATTACGCAAGGCGATATCAATGGTATCGGCTATGAAGTGATTATCAAATCATTGAGTGACAGTAGGATAATGGAGATGTGTACGCCAGTGGTGTATGGGCTCTCTAAGGTGGCATCCTATCATAAAAAGTATATGGAGATGTCGGATTTTTCGTTCCAGTTCACCAAAACGGCGGAGCAGCTCTCCACCAAACGCCCCAATCTCATCAATTTATACGAGGATGAGGTGAAATTGGATTTGGGAACTTCCACCAAAATCGCGGGTCAGATGGCCGAACGTTCCTTGTATGCCGCCGGACGTGATCTGAAGAATAAGTTGATCGATGCCATTGTGACCGCGCCCATCAACAAAAGCAATATCCAATCTGAAAAGTTTAAATTCCCAGGGCATACGGGATTTTTTGAGCACTATTTCGGCGGAAAAGAGCATCCGGCGATGGCGATGATGGTCGCTGAAAACCTTCGTGTGGGCTTTGTCACCAACCCGATGCCGCTTCAGAAGGTGTCCGAAGATTTGACGGTAGAGTTGGTGCTTCAGAAAATTGAGATTCTGAACCAGTCGTTGAAGCAGGACTTTGCATTGAACAATCCTACGATTGCAGTGCTTTCACTGAATCCTCACTGTGGTGATGAAGGTGTACTCGGTGAAGAGGAAAAGTCTGCTATACAACCTGCTGTCAATCAAGCATTTCATAACGGAATCAATGCCTTTGGGCCATTCTCTGCCGAGGGATTCTTCTCTTCAGGCTCTTACACTCGCTTTGATGCCGTGCTGGCCATGTATTATGACCAAGGAATTATCCCCTTCAAGTTGTTGACCTATGGAGGTGTGAACTTCACCGCCGGATTGCCGATCGTGCGCACTTCTCCCGCGCATGGCACTGCGTACGACATAGCTGGCAAGAACATCGCTGATCCGCAATCCATGCGGAACGCCATCTATTTGGCAGTTGATATTCTGAGAAATAGAGCGATGAATGCGTAGGTTTCAGGTTTCAGGTTTCAAGTTTCAAGTTGTGAGGAGTACACATAACTGCTAACTATTATGGATTTAGTGATTGACATCGGGAACACGTTACGGAAGGTGGCGGTTTGCTCGGAGGAGGGTGAATTGGTTCAGCTCTTTTACAAGAAACAGCTGACGGTGTCGTTTTTGGAGGAGCTGTTTGCGGAGTATGCTTTCGAACGTGCGATAGTGTCGTCGGTGGGCTCCGAGGAGGCGGAGGCGATGGCGTGGTTGTCGGTGCGCACGCAGCTGGTCCGGTTCAATCACCGATGTCGTTTGCCCATCACGATGCGCTATGCCACTCCAGAGACATTGGGTACAGATCGTATCGCCAATGCTGTGGGAGCCAGTACATTATATCCTCATTCCCATGTTTTGTCCATCATGGCGGGCACCTGTTTGGTCGCGGATTTTGTGAATGCAGAGGGCGAATATTTAGGAGGAAGTATCTCTCCGGGATTGCGGATGCGTTTCCAAGCGTTGCCGCATTTCACCGCGCGTTTACCGTTTGTGGAACCTGAAAATATAGATTTTATGATTGGAGACACCACGCAAAAGTCCATTCTTTCGGGTGTGATATTAGGTATGGCCAGCGAAATTGACGGTCTGATTGCCCGCTACGAGCAGGATTTCTCGTCCCTGAAAGTGATTTTTTCAGGGGGTGATTCAGAACTGCTTCGAAATTTCATAAAAAAACGTATCTTTGCCGCCCAAAATCCGATTCTGCTCGGATTGCATAAAATATTAAAACTGAATGTTTCGGAAGGTTGACCATATAGTATGGATGTTTTTGTTTTGTGCCCTCTTCTTCTTTTCTGCACAGGGGCAAAACGAAATCAATTCGCCCTATTCCAGTTATGGCATAGGAGTTCTTAACCGTTCCTCCAATGGCATATTGGATGCAATGGGAGGAGTGTCGTATGCTATGCAGAATCCATATTACATCAATTTCCGAAATCCTGCCTCTTACGCATCCTTTGATTCCCTGTCGTTAGTGGCAGATGTGGGGGCTTCCGTCTTCATCTCCAATTTGGCCCAGAATTCCCAGACACAACAGAACACTTACGCCCAACCAGGCTATTTAGCTATCGGTTTGCCAGTTACACGACATTGGCGCACCAGTCTTGGAATTTTGCCTTTCAGTTCCGTGGGCTATGATATCGAGACAAGTGAACATATAGACAATATCGGGGAGGTAGATTACGCCTATAGCGGGTCGGGCGGTGTCTATCAACTCTATTGGGGCAATGCCTTCAAGATATGCAAAGGTTTAAGTATCGGATTAAATGCCAGTTACATGTTCGGAACCATTTTCTCTTATCGAAATACTGATTTTGGTGGGGATAACTATCTTAACACATTTATCAGCAATGCCTATCAAGTCAAAGGCATCTATCTCGATGCTGGTATTCAATATATGTTCAATGTGGGTGAAAATCATCGTGTTGGATTGGGTGCAGTATATGGCAACACTGCCTACATTTGGGCACAAGAGAAACTGTTGGTGAACTCCTATTCAGGGAGCTATCTTTCCACCTCCTCGTATGACACTATTCTTTATGAAGACGGTGTGCAGGGCAGGTTGAATATCCCGCAGTCGGTGGGTGGCGGATTGAGTTACACCTACAAAAACAAGATGACTGTGGCAGCCGATGTGACTTGGCGTAATTGGGATAACTTCCAGTTTATGAAGCCGTCCGACTCACTGCATAACTCCATTACCACCTCTGTTGGCTTCCAATATATCCCCGATCCATTCTCCAACAAGTTCTTTAAAAAAATGACTTTCCGTTTAGGCGGAAAATATTCCACCGGAGAATTGAGATTGCACAATAAACCTATTTCCGAATTCGGAGTCTGTATTGGCGTAGGTGTTCCACTCACTACGTTCAACACCCACTCGTCGATAAACCTCATGTTCGAATATGGAAAAACAGGAACCCTGGCCAACAACTTGGTACGTCAGAACTACTTTCGCGTCGCTTTGTGCTTTACCTTACAAGAACGTTGGTACCAAAGAGTTAAGTTAGATTAATAATAAGTTATAACCCTATAAAAAACGAAAAAAAATGAAAAAGATTGTAGCTATCATCGCATTGGTTGTCAGCGGTAGTTTTATCTTCGCTCAGAAACCCTGCTCCTTCACTTACGGAGCCAATGAGGCTGATTCATTGAAATGCCTTGAACAAATCACAAACTTCCGTACTTTTTACAATGCCAAAGCATACGCAGATGCATACGAAGCATGGCAATATGTTATCCAACACAGTCCGTGCTCATGGGATGGCATCTACACCAATGCTCAGACGATGTTCCAGAATCTGATCAAGGACGAAAAAGATTCCGCACGTCGTGAGTTGCTCATCGACTCTTTGATGTACACTTTTGATGTTCGTAGCACCTATTTCCCTGATAAGTTTACTCCAGGTTCTGGTTTGGGTTTAAAGGCGTACAACACCATCCGCTACAGAAAAAACGAGTATGAAAAGGCTTTCGATTGGTTTGTGCAATCTGTGGAAATGGAGAAAGAGAACACCCAACCCGCTGTTTGGGATGCATACTTCCAATTGGCAGAGAACATGACCAAAGCTAAGAGAGACACCTCTATTGTGGTTGAAGCTTACGAGCGTGCTACCGACTACATTGACCTCTCTATCCTTAATGCCACGAAGGCTTACGAAACCAGTGCCGATGCTTTGGAAGAGCTTCAGAAGAAGCTGGACAATGGCGAATTGGACCGCATGGCTTTCGACAAGCAAGCCAAGAAATACATCCAAGACACCACCCGTCAGCAGAAGCTCATCGTCAACTATCGCAAAACATTGGCCAAGGTCAACAACGCTGTGACTCCATACGCTTCTTGCGAAGTTCTGGATATGCTTTACACCAAGAAGTTCGATGACATCAAGGGCGATTTGGCCGCTGTCAGCAAAATGGTGAACACCATGTTCAAGGGCGGTTGCACCAACAGCCAAGTGTTCCAAGACGGTTTGGCAATTTTGCACAAAGCCAGTCCGAGCCGCAACACCGCGTTCATGATGGGTAACCTCACCTTCAAGAACTATGCGCAGAACCAATCAGCTGAGGAACTTACCGAAGCTATTGAATACTTCAAAGAAGCTGCCAAATTGAGTGAAACTCACGAACAAACCGCTGAAGCGTACTACATGTTGGCACTGGCTTATCGTATGAAAGGTTCTTTCTCCGAAGCTCGTTCATCTGCTTACGATGCATTGAAAGCGAGACCTAATATGGGCAAGGCTTATATCTTGATTGGCGATCTTTATGCTAACTCTGGTGGCAGATGTGGCGACGAAAAGGTTCCTGGCGGATACGCCTGGGCTGCTGCCGACAAATATGCGAAAGCCGCTGCCGTGGATCCCAGCTGCGCAGATGATGCCAACAAACAACGTTCTAAACTGAGATTTCCCAGTAAGGAAGAACTCTTCAAACGCGGTATGAACTCTGGCGATTCCTACCATGTGGGTTGCTGGATTCAAGAGAATACGACTGTGAGATAATCCAGAATGTCATTTAGACTTAAATACATCATCAAAAGCATCATAATCGCCTCGTGCATTATGATGCTTTTTGCTGCTTGTAAATCCTCAGGTAGTAAAACGCAGCTGTTGGAATACGAGGGCAAGTTTCCAGACGAATCCGCTGAAAATATGACGATTACCGTCAGCGATTCCGCTCGAACCAGTTTCATCGTGACTACGCCTATGTTGAATCGATATAATAGTGACGACACCTCCTATGTTGATTGTCCTGAGGGCATTTCCATCATTTCGTTTAATGATTATGGTCGTCGCCAGGCGATCATCACAGCTGGTTATGCCTGTCAGATCAATAACAACTTGTTCAAAGCTACAGACAACGTGGTCATTTTTGATTTGGCGAACGGTGATTCAGTGATAACGGATGAGGTGATTTGGGACCAGCGGAGGCGGGTCATCTACTCCACAAAGTCGGTAAAGCAGGTCAAGCGTGACGGTTCCGTGAATTACGGTGACGGTTTCGACGCCGACGAGCGGTTCACGCGTTACACCATCATTCACCCGCACGGGGAGATGGTGGGGTATGATTTTTGACGATGAGACGATGAAAGAGGAGGAATTGCGATAAAAATGCAGGAGGGTGTGTCATAAGTCTGTTTTGGTAAAAATTGCTATTTGATTATCAGATAGTTACAAATCGAAAAATGCCGATTTTTGGACTTATGACACACCCTCTACGTCGTAGTCCCGCTGGGAATCGAACCCAAATTTAAAGTTTAGGAAACTTTCGTTCTATCCATTGAACTACAGGACCGATTTGGGGGCGCAAAAATATAATTTTTTTGAGTATCTTATTCAAACAAAAATGGCGCGAATGTAACGTTCGCGCCTTTTTTGTAATCTGCTTGGAGATTAACACTTTGCAATATTGATGATTACTTCCGTGGCCTTTACCATCGACTCCAAAGGTACATATTCGTATTTGCCGTGGAAGTTGTGGCCGCCAGCGAAGATGTTGGGACAGGGCAAATTACGGAACGAAAGGTTCGCGCCGTCGGTACCTCCACGGATGGGTACGATGACAGGTTCCACATCGGCCTCCTTCATCGCTTTTACCGCACGTTCTACCACATAATAGACAGGTTCCACCTTCTCGCGCATATTGTAGTATTGGTCCTTAATCTCACAAGTGACGCAGTTGTTATATTTGATATTCAGGAAGTTGACAATGTCCTGCATGAATTTTTTCTGTGATTCGAAAAGTGCTCTGTCGTGGTTTCGGATTATGTACGACATCTTCGTTTCCTCTACTGTGCCGTCGATGCGGGTGAGCAGGAAGAAACCTTCGTAGTCCTGCGTGTGTTCGGGACGTTGCGCTGCGGGAAGTAAAGTGTTGAGTTCCATAGCGATAAGCTGAGAATTCACCATCTTGTTTTTGGCGTAACCCGGATGGATATTTTTCCCTTGGATATGGATAGTGGCACCGGCAGCGTTGAAATTTTCGAACTCCAACTCACCAATGGCACCGCCGTCCATGGTGTAAGCGAAATCACATCCAAAAGCCTCTACGTCAAAGAATTTCACGCCGTTTCCGACTTCTTCGTCGTGTGAGAAGGCCACTTTGATATCGCCGTGCTTGATTTCCGGGTGCTGGATAAGGTACTCCATGGCGCAGACAATCTCAGCCACACCGGCTTTGTCGTCGGCGCCGAGAAGCGTTTTACCGTCCGTGGTAAGAATCGTTAACCCCTTGTAATCCAATAGTTCTGGAAACTCCTCGGGTGAGAGTACCGTGTTGGATTCCTTGTCTAAAACAATAGTGCCGCCATCGTAGTTGGGGATGATGACGGGCGCTGCAATACCGGGCATGTCAGGGGCGGTGTCTAAATGGGCCATAAATCCAATGACAGGCTGTTTTTCCGTGGTGTTGGAGGGAAGCAGCGCCGTTACATAACCGTGTTGGTCTTTCGTAACATTTTGCATACCAATATTTTTCAACTCTTCCACCATCACATCGGCAAAGTCGAGTAATGCTTGGGTGCTCGGATAGGTTTCTGACTCTGGATCAGCAGTGGTGGCGTAGGAAATGTACTTGCTGAAACGTTGTAATAAAGTATTTTTCATCTTTGTAACGGTTTGATTATTAATTATTTTTACGTAATATTCTCTTTGAGAGGAACAAAAGCAAAGGTACAATTTTTCCATACGCCATTTTTGAAATTTTATGTACCTTTGCAAAAAATTTAAGATGAAGAAAAACCATTTAACCGCCTTTTTATGCTTTACGCTGATTTTTCTTCTAACTAATTGTTTATCAAGAAGAAATAATCAAAATGACAGTCCAGAAGAATCGGTCATCTACCCCATGGAGGTGATCCGCGACACTTTGTTTGCGGATGTTCACAGCCAGACTACGCTTTATCCAATTCAGGAAGAGGTATTGGAGTCTTTCTTGGAAAAGTCGAGGGACTTTCAAGGGAAGAAGTGGACTGCAAAGGCCGATTTCCCGAAAGAGTGGGGCGTGGAGTGCGTAGAACGGCTCCCAGAAGGCCGAGAACTATGGCTGGTGCAGTCTGAAAACCGCGAGTGGAACTATCTTGTCGTAACTTCCGGATTCGGCACCCAGCGCATTCTTGACGTGCTGCCCGTGGCAGTCAGTATCGCCAACCAGCGCGACGAGGAGTTGGAGACCGAAATTTGGCAGACACTACGCACCGTGGATGGACAATTCCGTACCACCAAAGAGTACGAATGGATACACTCTGTTTCGAAAGCTACCAAGCAGGATTTCATTCGTGACCCGGAAAAATTCCATCGCAAATCGAAAGTTGTGGAGCAGTTTTTCATCAATGACCAAGGGCGTTTCGAGAAATCTGAAATTGTGGATACTTTGCCCGACTTCAATGCCGTGATTTTTTTCTTTAATGCGAATGAAAAGCCGGAAATGTGGGATGCGACCGTTCCGCAGTTGCAAGCTTTCTGTGAAGAGAACGGCATTCTGTATGAGGAGGTTAGTAGTGGTTACGACCGCGTGACCGTTCGTGATTTAGAATTGACATTCGCCGTGGAGGCAGATATCACTCCTTATGTTGACGTTACTGGTTCAGGTATGGTGATGATGCGAAAGGATGAGGTGCCTAAAACGGTCAATTTCGGCTCGTTCGAGTATATGCAGATGGAAATCAGACGATATTTCAAAGTTCGTTCTGAACTGGAATCATAGGCGATGATATCACGTTTTTTGCTGGAATTACAAACATTGGCGGGCGAGGAGGCACTGCAAAAAAACTACCTCTTGGCGGTGAGCGGCGGCGCAGACTCGATGGTCGCGGCGACACTGTTCCATGAGGCGGGAATTCGCTTCGCGATGGCGCACTGCAACTTCCATCTTCGTGGTGACGACTCAAACCGTGATATGCGTTTTGTACAGCAAGTAGCCGAAAAATGGCAAGTGCCATTCCTCTTGCGCGAATTTGATACCCTTGGTGTGCAGAAAAATTCCGGGAAATCGGTGGAGATGATAGCTCGCGAACTTCGCTACGATTGGTTTTCAGAGGTTTCCGCTGATTTCGACCATCTTGTTACCGCCCATCAAGCCACTGACGCTACCGAGACAGTGCTTCTCAATCTCTGCCGCGGTACTGGTTTGAAAGGGCTTTGCGGCATTCCTCCCGTGAATGGCAAAGTCATTCGGCCTATGCTGATTTTTACAGCACATGAAATCCGTCAATATGCTGAAAATCATCATGTTGAATATTTAGAGGATTATACCAATCACGACGAAGCCATAGCCCGTAATCGCATACGTCACTCCGTTATTCCTCAAATGGAAGTGCTTAATCCGCAGTTCTTGCACACCAATGCTCATTCACGAACAGTTCTGCAAAGACAATATATTTATTATCAGAAACATATAGGGGAAGAAAAGCGTAGAGTTCTTCAACAAAAGGATCATCAATATCTGATTAATCGTTCTCTGCTTGAGCAGAGTAACGATAAGGAACTTGTTTTATATGAGATACTTATCGATTTTGATTTTCCTCCTGAGGTCATTGAGAAACTGGCGGAAAATGTTTCTTTCCAATCGGGTAAACAATTTTTTTCAGAAAAGTATATCTTATTGATAGATAGGGATTTCCTGATTGTTCAACCAAAAGAAAAAGCAGAAAAAGCTATTGTCAACATCGAATCATTAGAACAATTAAAACAATATTTTGATATTGAAGAGTTTGAATATCAGAAAGATATGACGTTTGATAAGAATCCCGATATCTTATATGTCCCGAAGGAGAAATTGACGTTTCCGTTGCAAATCCGTTCTTGGCAGCAGGGTGACTATTTTTATCCTCTTGGGGTCAAGGGGCGGCAAAAGCTCAGCGATTTCTTCACCGATCACAAAATCGACCGTTTCACGAAAGAAAGAATTCGTCTGTTATGTGCTGATAATCAAATTGTTTGGATTGTCGGTTGGCGTTCTGATGATCGGTTTAAAGTGACGAAAACAAATGCCGAGTGTTATAAGTTACGCCCTCTTTCAAGAGCGTTAGGAGGGTTCAATCACAAATATAATTAGCAAATAATGGATAATCAACCAAAAAGAACACCAATTCTATGGATTTTGGGCATCATGACGATGGTGGGTGCCTTTTTTTCCGCTATCTCTTACATCAGTTGGGCCATTGCCCCTGATTATATGTTGAAATCCATGGAAATTATCAAAGAAACGAAGATGTTCACCGCAGATCAGGCAGAGCAGATTCTTTCGTTATATACTTCCATCACTAGTTGGCAGTATTTGCTGCTCACATTAGTGGAGACCATGCTGTTCATAGGTGCGTTTTTGATGCTGGTGAAGTTGAATCAAGCGGGGTTTCACGTTTACACGATTGGCAAAATCCTTGAGTTTTGCGTGCTTAATTTTGTCATCGGCGGGATGGCGGCCATGAATATGAACGGAATCATCTCCTCCGTGTTGTGGGTTTTGATGTATGCTACTCAGTTGCGCTTTATGAAACCATTTGATAATCAAGATAATAATACCATCAATCATCAAATAAACACAGAAGATAACGATAATTCACAGTTTCATGAATAGATCCGATTTTCCCATATTGAACGAACAGGTCTATGGCAAGCCTTTAATCTATTTGGACAATGCCGCGACCACGCAAAAGCCTCAGCTTGTGATAGATGCGTTAAGCGATTACTACAATCGCATCAATAGTAACATCCATCGCGGGGTGCACTGTCTTAGCCAAATAGCCACCAACGAGTTTGAGATGGCACGCGAAGCTGTGCGACAGTACATCAATGCCCCTACCACGCAGGAGGTTGTCTTTACACGCGGTGCCACGGAGTCCATCAATCTCGTGGCTTCCTCCTTTGGCAGAACCTATCTGCGCCAGGGAGATGAGGTCATCGTCTCCGAAATGGAACATCATTCCAATATTGTGCCCTGGCAATTGGTATGCGAGGAGCGAAATGCCAAACTCAAGGTGTTGCCTTTTAACGACCGAGGCGAATTGATAATCAACGATTTGGAGACTTTGATAACCGAGCGTACTAAAATAGTGGCGGTGGCGCACGTCTCCAACTCGCTTGGCACAGTCAACCCGATAGAGGAGATTATCCGCATTGCGCACAGACATAACGTGCCTGTGCTCATTGATGGTGCCCAAGCGGTGGCGCATTGTCCCGTGGATGTGCAAGCTCTAAATTGCGACTTTTATTGTTTTTCTGGACATAAAATGTACGCTCCGATGGGTATCGGAGTAATGTACGGTAAAGCTCAATGGCTTAATGAAATGAAACCCTATCAAGGCGGAGGCGAGATGATCAAGGATGTGACTTTCGAGAAGACGACCTATAATGACCTGCCGTTCAAGTTTGAAGCAGGTACACCGTCAGTAGGTGATGTTATAGGTCTTCGCAAAGCAATTGAGTATATACAAAGTGTTGGTTTAGAGAAGATTGAAACCTATGAGCAGGAACTGCTGTCCTACACTACCGAGAAACTTTCCCAGATTGAAGGGATGAGATTTATTGGGGAGGCGAAGCAAAAAACGGGTGTCATTTCGTTCCTTGTCGGCAACATCCATCCATACGACATGGGTGTTCTTCTTGATCATCAAGGCGTTGCAGTACGAACAGGGCACCACTGTACCCAACCGATAATGAAACATTTTGCTATTCCTGGCACGGTTCGCGCCTCGTTCGCCTTATATAATACAATTGAAGATGCAGATAAATTGGTGGAGGCTGTTATAAAAGCACAAAGAATGTTATCGTAATGGCCTTTCGCAGTTGGTTTTTAGATACATAATAAAAGAATAAAAATGAGTGATTTAAAAAAGAAAGCTTTTGCATTGGTTACTGGCGGAAGTTCCGGTATTGGTTATGCCTACGCGGAAGAGTGGGCACGGAAAGGTTATAACATATTGATTGTCAGTAATCGGGAAGATTTGAATGCCCAAGCACAAGAGAAGTTGCAAGCCATGTTCCCAAAGCAACAGATACTCTCCCGCTATCAGGATTTGACCATGCCTAATGCGGCGCAGGAATTGTATGATTACTGCCAAAGTGAGCATCTGATAGTGGAAGTACTGGTCAACAACGCTGGAATGTATTATTTCGGGGCAGTGGTGGAAACACCGATGGCCCTGACGCACAAGATGACAATGCTGCACTGCACCACACCGGCAGATTTGTGCGCGCTGTTTGGCAAGGACATGAAGGATCGGCGTTGCGGATTCATTATCAACGCAGCATCCATTACAGCGTATTTGAGTGTGCCAGCCATTTCGGTTTATCAAGCCACAAAGGCCTATCTGCTGAGATTCTCGAAAGGACTCCACTCTGAATTAAGTCATTATGGTGTGAAAGTGACTTGTATTTGTCCGGGAGCAGTCGATACAGATCTTTATAATTTGCCCAAAGAAACTCGCAGACATCTTCGCAGATTTGGGATAATGATGTCGCCGGAACAGATTGCTAAACGCGCCGTAAGAGCCAATTTACATGGCCGCAGAGTCAAAATTCCAGGCCCAATCAACTATTTTTTCCTGTTGATGTACTTCCTGATGCCTAATTTTATCATGGATTTGGTCAAAAAGCGCTTTGTGTAAGTGTAAGGTTCCGAGTCCAAAAGCAAAATAATCTTGTGTACTTAAATTTTCATCGAAGAAAAAGGTCTATCTATAAAAATTGTATTTTTGCCACTAAAAAAAGTAGAAAAAATGAAAAAAATCCTTTATTTCAGTGTGATGATATCCTTATTTGTAGGTTGCAGAACGCAACAAAAGTTGGTTTCTATCGACAAAGAAACGAACGAATTTGAACTTAAAGTTGGCCAGTCTTGCGAAATTCAGTTCGTCACCAACGCATCTACGGGTTATTGGTGGCAATTGGTCAACGAAGATGAAATCAATGTGGTGAAAAGTGTTGGTGACCGATACACGAGCAATGCGCCTAAAGGCATGGTAGGCGCTCCCAGTACCCGATATTGGAAATTCGAGGCGGAAAAGAAAGGAACGCAAACGTTACACTTTGTATATGCTCGCGACAATGTTAACGAGGCGGTGCGCACTCGCGACGTAACCATCACTGTCAAGTAGATGCCGACTATTCGGGTTGCCATTCCTGCGATGGACGAGCTGGATTATCTTCCGGCCACGTTGGATGCGCTTACAAAACAAGAGACTTTTTCCCCATTTGAAGTATATGTGTGTGTAAATCAGCCGGATCGATACTGGAGTGATCCGGCTCTTTTATTAATATGCCAGCGCAACCAACAGCTAATCGCTTACTTGAAGAATTATAATTTTTTAACACTACATATTTTAGATTACTCTTCTTTAGGTTTAGGATGGAAGGGAAAACAACAAGGTGTTGGATTTGCGCGTAAAGCATTGTTTGACAGAATATTGTCCGAATCAGATTCAGATGACATCATTGTGAGTTTGGATGCGGACACTTTGGTGGGGTCTCACTATTTGGAGTCTGTGGTCGAGAATTTCGCTACCCATCCCCGTATGAATGCATTGGCGGTACCCTATTTTCATCCATTGCAACAAGATGATGAAACACGTGTACGGGCTATGTTGAGGTATGAGCTTTACATGCGAAATTATGCTATCAATTTACTGAAAATCAATAGTCCATACGGATTTACGGCTCTTGGGTCTGCTATCGCGATGCGGGTGAGCGCGTTACGAAAAATCGGAAACATAACCCCCTTGCAGAGCGGTGAGGATTTCTATTTGGTGCAGAAATTCTGCAAAATGGGAGGATTAAGTCTTTTTAACAGAGAATATGTTCGTCCGGCAGGTCGGTATTCCGACAGAGTCCCTTTCGGAACAGGTCCCGCTATGAGGGCTGGTGTACGTGGGACTTGGGAGAGCTATCCCCTCTATCCTCATAGTTGTTTTGTGCCGATACGGGAAGCATATCAACATCTCGAAGACCTCTACGATGGGAATTTCTCTGCAAAAGACAATGAATTTCTTTCGTTTTTGCAAAAAGACAACCATCAAGAGGATATTTGGTACACCATTCGCAATAACGTGTCCGATTTCCCGCATTTTAAAAAAGCGTTTCACCAAAAGGCGGACGGTTTACGTATTCTACAATTCGTGCGTGCAAAATTCAAACAAAATAGCGTTGAGGAATCCGTTGCTCTTTATCAGAACATGACGAAATGGATGTCCCAGCGGGTTCCGAGGTGGTTCACGCCCGAAATGTCATTCCAACAAATGTCCATTCAACAAATGGATTCATTGAGATTGCTTTTATTTAACGAAGAGCAAACATTACGTAAATTTTATCCCATCAATTGATATTATTTCTTTTTCGATGATTTTTTCATTCACAACACTCACATGAGTATAAAAATGTACTCACAACCTTTTTATAAGTCGGATTTGTTGCAAAAATGGATATTTATTACTAAATATTGCAAAATTTTTGCAAGAAATTGCAAATTGTCATTTTTGTTTAAATAACGGCATTTTTTGTTAATAAATTGTCAAAAAAAGATGCAAAAAGTGGCTGTTCGTCACTTTTTTTGTTTTGGAAAGCATCTTTAATGATTAAATTACTTACTTTTACATATAAAAGCAAATAATTATGAAAGTGAATATGAATTTTGAGGTTGTTATTCTTACCCATGATGATGTCAGGGTAATGATGTTAAAAGACTTATTGTCAAATTATTACTCGTTAAATGTCGCATCCGTTTGTCAATCTGCGGCAGAGGCTATAGAGTATTTAAACAATCATCAGCCCACTATTTTCTTCTTGGATATGGAGTATGCTGAAGTCCTTCGAGATGTCAGAAAACCTCCATTTGTTGTGGGACTTTGCGACTCAATTAGTGTAAAAAAATTGAAACAACATCTTAGTATGGGGTTTTTTGAAATTTTTTGTGCCCCATTCAAGAAGAAGGATTTGAACAGCATTATGGGTAAAATTCTTAACATTTATGGAACCTATAACAAAGTGGATCAACGCGTATTACAGAAAGTAGAGGAAGATAATGTGCTCTACAATTCAGAGGAGCCTGCGGCTAAATCGGTCTTCATCCATGGAACTCGCAACGATGAGACGATTCGTATTGTTTTCGACGAGGTATCCTATTTCACTAAGGTCGGAAACCAAGTGTGTGTGGTATTTGAGGATGGTGAACGGAAATATTTCCGCAGTAATTTGAAAATGTTTTATGCCAAGTTCCCGAAGTCGAAGTTTCAAAAAATCAATAAATCCGTTGTGGTGAACTTGGATAAGGTAAAGAAAGTGGTCAAAAACAGGGTTATCATTGACAAGAACACACATTTCGAGTTGTCAAGGTCTTTCAAAAAGGCATTTATGGAGATGTTGTCCCGTTAATTATCTATAAGTTGCTTTTGTAAAACCAATGCAATATGTTGTGTTTTCTCATATTTCGAGGGCGATCGCCACCCGACATTTTTTTTATGCCTTCATTGAAGTGGAATTCCCTCATTTTTAGTACATTTGCCAATTCAAAAAATAGGGAAATATGAAAAAAATTTTCTACGTATTGATGGCATTAGTATTTGGAAATCAAGTGATTGCAAATCCAACCAATGTTACGCTTGGGGGGCAGTACACGTTAACATCGCTTGCGGGAATCATGCCAAATTCTGTTCAGATCATTTCACCTCACCTTTTTAGAATTACACAAAATGTGACTCTTGAGGCTAATGACACCCTGCTTCTTGAGGCCGACGATGTTGCTGTTTTGGTGGATAATGGTGTGACTATTACCATTTCCGGTGCATTGTTGACACAAGAACGCACGCAACCGCTGCTCATCCAAGGAGATTACACGCAAAGTAATTTTTTCGAACTGCGCTTCGAAGATGCTGATTCCTGTTTCTTGTCTAATATACACGTTCAATACTGTCAACGTATTATGTTGATAAATAGCGCGGTAAGGATTTCTTCCTGTGAGTTTGACCATTTTTCCAATCACGTGATTAGTTATATGAACTGTCATCCCGTGATTGAAAACAGCTATTTTCACGACAATCAAGCATGTGCGATCCAGTCTGCCGTGAATACCGACGGCTGTCCAACAATTATCAATAATGTATTCTATAACAATGTATTAGATAATGCCAACACCCCGCAAATCAATATCGGTCCAGGCACAACAGACACGATTCGCATTATTGACAACCGCATTGAGGGTGTGGCCAGCAACATGTCGGGCGGAATTGCTATTATGAACCTGTATAATACGGGTGTCACAAATGTCGTCGTAAAAGGCAATGTCATTACACACAACCGCTACGGTTACACGCAAAATGGCTACCGTATTTCCTCTATAATCACCAATAACCAATTTATTGACAATGATTTAGAGGTTGCGCCAAACAATGGCGGCAGTGGAATCAGTATTTATGGTTATGACACGACGTGTGCTGCTAAGCTGCGCCATAATCTCATCACGGGTAACCTTTGGGGTGTTACGGCGATTTATTTTCATCATGTGGATATGGGCACGACGGAGGATCCTGGCTATAACGTGTTGTATAACAACGGAAATGGCGGAGTTGATTACGAGTTGTATAACAATGCCAACAGCAATATGAATGCCGTGGGCAACTATTGGGGTTGCGACAATGAAGCGGCTGCCGAGGCGGTGATTTTCCATCAAGTGGATAACCCGTCGTACGGATTAGTCAGTTTCCAGCCAATATATGTGATAGAGCCCGAAATTATGGGTTTTGACTTTCTTATGGAAAACAATCCAGAGGCACTTTCTACCTATGGGGACATGTTTGGCGAAATCACGGATGATGATTCTATATTCTTTTATGTGGGATGCGTGATTCCTGATTTGAGGCATATTTATCCGACCATTACCAAACCTTTGTATGTGACTGTCACACCTGACGAGGCTGAAGCTCAGGACTTTTTGGGTGATTATATTAATTATAATGTGCTCTATACAGCTGCTACACCCCATCAATCTACCCGCACTTACGTGGTACATGTCATTATTGGAGGTGATGTTCCCGAGAACGAATTAACGAAAATTAACCTAACTCCGAATCCGGTTACGCAAGGTTATTTCACGATAGACAATCCGACAGAAGAGGAATTTGCTTGGACAATGCTTACTGCTGACGGAAAGATGGTGATGAGCGGCATGGCCACCCCTGGAAATCAGAACATCAACACGAATCATCTTAAAAAGGGAATGTATTTGCTTCATTTCCAACATAATAGACAATTTATCACGAAAAAACTGATAATTCAATAATATTGAATGCATTGTAGAGAAGCGTCTCTAAAAAGCAAAAATAATAGATTAATAACGATATGAAAGAATTATTCGTCAGCATTATAGGTGTCCTTTTCGTCATTTTTGCAACAGCTCAGCAGGATTTCCGCAACTCGAAACTTTCCGATGATGAAAGAGCGCAATTGCTTCTAAATCAGCTCACATTGGATGAGAAATTAGGCATGATGGAGCATCGTAATCCTGCGATTGAGCGTTTGGGGATTCCGGCATACAGTTGGTGGAACGAAGCGTTGCATGGGGTTGCTCGGAACGGTTATGCCACGGTCTATCCTATGCCCACGGCATTGGCTGCCACTTTCGATGCGAAATTGGTAGAGAATATGTTTTCCATGGTTGCTGAAGAGGCGCGGATGAAATATTATCGTTCGCAAAAAGCAGGAAGGCATGACGACAATACGGGGCTTACCTTTTTCGCGCCGAATATCAATATTTTCCGTGATCCGCGCTGGGGTAGGGGAATGGAGACCTACGGCGAAGATCCGTATTTGACCGCCCGTATGGGTGCTGCGTGCGTAAATGGACTGCAGCAGAAGGAGAATGGACGTTACAAAACATTGGCCTGCGTGAAGCATTTCGCAGTGCATAGCGGTCCGGAGGCCATTCGCCATTCCTTTGATGCAAAGGTGGGAGGATACGATTTTTGGACAACATATCTACCTGCATTTCAATACATTGTGGGCAATACGGATGTGGCCATGGTGATGTGCGGCTACAACCGATTGAATGGGGTGCCCTGCTGTACTAACGAGAATCTGTTGGTGGATATCTTACGCAATCGTTGGAGTTACGACGGATTGTTCGTTACGGATTGTTGGGCGTTGAACGACTGCTGGGAGCGTGACACGGTGATTCCTCGGCACAAAACGCACGCCACCGCGGCCGAAGCAGCCGCTGCTGCGTTCGGCTCTGTGGTCGATTTGGAATGCGGGAGCGGACAAGATGCCTTGAAGGAGGCTGTTAAGCAAGGCCTAATTCCTATAGAAGTTATTGACAAACATGTGTTTAAGGTTTTGAAAGCTCGCTTCTCATTAGGCATGTTCGATAATGAACAACCTTTCCAAAACATCCCCGACACAGTGGCGTTTGAAAAAATGGCACTTGAAGTGGCGCAAAAAAGCATTGTTTTGCTCCAAAATCGCAATTCGATTTTGCCGTTGCAACTCGAAAAATACAAAAGCATCGCCATCATTGGACCCAATGCCGGGGATTCGGTCATGTTGTGCGGAAATTACAACGGAACACCTCGTCATGCCGTCACAATAAAGGAAGGTATCGTAAATTATATCAATCAGTTACCTACTAATATTCGTCCTAAAGTATATTTTGATACGGCATGTCATCACGTGGACAGAAAATATCGATTGCCACGTGATTTTGACCAGCGAATCGCCAAGTGCGATTTGGTGATTTTTGTAGGCGGCCTCTCTCCAGATTTGGAAGGAGAAGAGTTGAAGGTGGAATTGGAAGGTTTTCATGGCGGCGATAGAACTTCTATCGAATTGCCTCAGGTTCAGAGAGATATGATGTCAAAGATAAAGAAAATGGGTAAACCAATTGTCTTTGTGCTCTGTTCTGGCGGTGCTGTGGCGTTGGATTGGGAGGATAAGAATACAGATGCGATATTGGCGGCTTGGTATGGCGGTCAGGCGGCAGGAACGGCAACGGCTAATGTGCTTTTCGGTAAAGTGAACCCCAGTGGAAAATTGCCTGTAACGTTTTACAGTTCAAAGAATTCGTTACCACTGTTCGAAAACTATGAAATGAAAGGTCGCACTTATCGCTTCATGACAGAGAGTCCGCTATATCCTTTTGGTTATGGCTTGAGCTATACCGATTTCAAACATACGGATGGAAAATACGACCCGCGAACGCGCAAATTCATCTTCCGAATCGAGAATACTGGCGAGCGTGATGGCGAAGAGGTGGCGCAACTTTACCTGACCAACAAAGGGGATAAAGGAGGGCTTCAGAAAACACTCGTGGGCTTCGAGCGCGTTTATATTCCGGCAGGAAAATCCGCATACGTATCATTTACAATTGATGATGAGTTTTTCCAGACATTCGTGGAGGAACGGCAGCGGTTTGAGCATTTGGGAGGCATTTTTATCTTCCGATACGGGGATCAGGAGTTAGAGATTAAAATGTGATAATATTTGAACATTTGTTATTATTGTGGTCTAAAAATATATTTAAAGAAATGTGTGTGAAACCGATTATTGCCCCATCCCTGTTGTCAGCGGATTTTAACCGCTTGGGAGAGGAAATTCAGATGTTGAACCGTTCAGAGGCCGACTGGATTCATTTGGATGTGATGGACGGTGTCTTTGTCCCGAACATCTCGTTTGGAATGCCAGTAATCAAAGCCGTGCGACAATTGGCAGAGAAGCCATTGGACACGCATTTGATGATTGTGCAACCAGAACGTTATATTCAGGTTTTCAAAGAGATTGGTTGTGATTTGCTTACAGTGCATTGGGAGGCTTGTACACATTTACACCGTACCATTGCTCAAATCAAGGAGAATGATATGTTAGTTGGTGTGGCGTTGAATCCCCATACACCGGTTTCAAGCTTGGAAGATGTGATACAAGATCTTGATTTGGTGTTGATTATGTCTGTTAATCCTGGTTTTGGCGGACAGAAATTTATTTCTCGCTCGTTGCATCGCATTAGCGAACTACGCAAGATGATAGAACGCAACAATTCGAATGCGCTCATCGAAGTGGATGGAGGTGTGAATGTGGATAACATGAAAGATATTATCAATGCCGGGGCCGATGCGGTGGTGGCTGGCAACGCTGTTTTCAAATCAGAAAACCCAGAAGAAACGATTCAGAAATTAAAACAACGTTAGCTGGTGACTTCTGATGTTTTCCATCAGAACGGATATCCTATGCTGAAGTTGAAGCGCAGGCCATCCAGTACAGAAGGCATGTTGTAATAGGTGTTGATTGGCCGTGTGAGATCTTGAGTGCCTTCCTTGGTGTATTTGTAGGTCTGGTAAGGTGCGTGGATGCCGACACCTAAGTCCAAGCGAATAACGAGTCCGTCGATGTCGAGGCGGATTCCTGCGCCTGTACCTAAAGCTATCTGTTTCGCGATATTGGGATTCCCGATAATTCCATTTTGCAGTTCTTCAGTTATTCCCATTCTTTCGACGAACAACGCATATTCTTCGCTGCTAAGGATGTCGGAGACGTTATACCAGTTCCATACGTTGCCGGCATCGAGGAAAACGGCGCCATAGAGTTTCCAAACGAGAGGGAAGCGTAACTCGATGTTGGCTTCGAGTTTTACATCACCGGCATGGAAAAAGTTCTGGTTATATTTGGTGCTATGGAAATTTCCTGGTCCGTAGGCGTAGGGCTCGGACGCGCGTAAACTGTTAGGGCCACCGGCATAAAAGGCTTCTGAAAGGGGAGCAGATTCGAAGGAGTTCCCCAACGGAATATTAGCACCTGCGAAAAGACGCGTTGCGATGCATATCCGATCTGTCAGGTTGAACTTATTCCACAGCTCGGCCGTCAACCTGACGAACTGGTTATATGGGATTTTGCCAATCGGTTTGTCATGCTCAGACCATTTGTGTCCAAAGATGCAATAGATGGCGTTAGTCAGGTTACCCGCTTCTTTGATTTCAAAGTCAATCATGGTGTTGACCCGCCGTTTGGTGCGGTAATCACTATAGGTGATTCCATAGCCGATGGAGGGAATAAACTCGTTTCCGTAAAGCAGTTTTAGGAGTTCCGGACGATTGACGGCTTCATTAATCAGTTCCGGCGATTCGGCCTTCACTCTGACCACAGAGAGCGAGGCGGGGGTGAAGACATGCGTGATATAACGAGACGAACGGATGAAATACGAGAAGGCTCCGGAAAACTTGTGAACACCGTATCCACCTGCTATGTTCTCATATTTGTATCCGATTCGGTAGCGGGTATCGCCATCGGGATTGTTGTTTCCCACCCAGTGCAGATACGGAAAGATGAGCGCGGCATCGATACCGAATTTGTAGGTGTTGGATGTTTTCGGATCCTCAGGATGTCGTTCGCGTAGCGACCAATAGTATGCTCCATAGCCTTTGACCAAGAATGTCTCCCCACGTCCCAAGAGGTTCTTCATCGAATGGGATAGAGTGATGTTAGGGCCGATACTGTTGTTGGAACGATAGGCCACATCCGCATCCGCCGTGAAGCTGTATGTACGTGTGATAGAATCGCCCAAAGATTGTAAGAATTGGTTGCGTTTCCATTGCTTGGTAACTCCCGAACCTATACCAGATTTAGTGAGTTCACCTTCAAAGATGTTGTCATAATCGCGCTGGGAGAACATCCGGAGAAATGCATTCCCTGATTTCGTCAGTTTATAGTCTGCGGAAATACGACTGAGCAATCCATTGGCTTTATTGACCTCTGGATTGTCAGAGATGGTAGAGCCGACCGTGATGCGCAGCCTATCGTCAAACAGGGTTTTGCTGATGGCGATATTCATGTCATTGGTTTTGCCAGACGCATGCACGGTTTGTCCGCTACTGACATCAATATCGATTACCTTTCCCACCTTGGAATTAGCCATAGCCGCATTGATACGGCTGTTAATGATGCTGGACAAGGCATATCCATCCTTATGTGCTGCCTCATTGCTTTCGCCCATATACATTCCGGTAGCCAACAATGCCGCTGCAATACCTTCGCGAGTATCCTCATCCATGGAGGCGAGTTCGCGCGTGATGATTTCGTCATCAGGCGCTTCGAGGAAGAAACCGATGGCGGTAAGTCCTACCGAATCGAGTATGCCCTTTACGCGCACGCCCGTGTTGAAAGTCACACGGCGTGTTTCTTCGCCCGCCGATTGCACGTCTGCTTTCACCTGTTGCGAAGCAGAGAGGTTCAGTATAGTTTGGCCTAATGGACCGTTGAGGGTGACAGTGCTTCCCGAATCCACATGGAAGGGTATCATGGGATATAGCTTGGGCGAAAAACGAACCAATCCTTCGTCCACATGAATTGTACCGCCATATTTAAGCGCCCCTTCAGTGGTGTTGTATTGTAGGTTGACTGTACCGTACGGTTTGAATTGTGCCAAATTCTTCTCATCAATCGGATAGGTGAGATCTGTAGTGGGCAGAATCGTGACATCTACGTCGGCATGGATACTGTCCAGCGGTCCACTCACTTTTCCGCGGACATCGGTTGCCAAGTCGCCATAGACAGGGAAAGCACCATTCTGTTCCAGTTTCACCGGGGCGAAATTGTCGGCAGCCAGATCTACATCCAGGAGCATGGTGTTGAGATCCAAGCCGCCGTTCAGCGACAGATAGGAGCCATCGGCGCTATGGATGTGTACATCTTTGAGCTTCACATTGTTATGCTCCATCATGATAGGCGTTTCCCCCAGATTAAACCTCACATCGTAAGGTTTGTAGAGAGCCGTCACATCCAACGGTCGCACTTCGGCAGAGAGGTCCACTTGTGCAGGCAAACCGTCTGCGCTAGCCTTAGCTTGAACGATGCCATCCAAATCGATGTCTTCCATATTAAGGATGTTATTCACCAGCTCAAGCGGGATATCGTCCAACCGCAAATCTGCCCGGATGGCATTCTCATACAGTTTCGATGGCGCAATCCAAATGTCGGCCGTCCGGTTTCCAAGGTCCATTTCGTCGTAAAAAAGACTGTCCAGGGCAAGATGTCCCGTCCCGTTCAGATCGCGTCCGTTTCGTTCCAAATAGAGTTGCAACGCAGCATCAGTGCAGAGCCCGTTCACATTCATCACACCATCGGTGATGCTGGTGTTGGCGTTGAGCGAGACAGTGGTCTTGCCTTCCGTCATGCTTACCTTCATTGCCGCGGCCGCAGCAGGTAAGTGCAACCCCGCACTGTCGTTGTCCGAATGGTCAATGTATGGGATGGAAGCATCCAATATCAGTTCCGACAGGAGGGAATCAGACGTTAGCGACATGTTCAACTCGTTTATGTTCAATCCATTCCGTTCGATAATGGCCTGGATAGGACTGCCTTGCTCCAACACTATATCCGCCTTTAAGTCCGGTATAAGTCGATGGAGGGTGTCCAGCATCGTCAAATCCTGCAGCGAGGTGATGGATTTGATGAACGTTGTGTCGGAGACAAGTCCCAGCAATGGTTGAACAACGTCCACCAACCGGAGCAGATACATCGGGCTTTGTGCTTCGATGGAGAGTCCCTGAGTAGCCAGATTCAACGATGTGGTGCTATCTGTAGTGAAGTCAAGATCCAGATAGTCGATGTCATAGTTTTCGCCCGCCACTTTTGCTATCACATTTTTCATCTGCGAATGGTAGTCCACGTTTATCCGATCGACTGAAAAAAAGTCTGATATACGGAACCGATGTTTCGTCTCTGCCGTCAGTTTCAGGTCACGATCCGTCATGTTAACCGGCAAATGCAGATTTCCGGCCACTGTTTTGTCAGCCAGTTCGGCATCAAGAATGAGACCAGAAACATTGATTTGATTATAGACGCAATGGGGCAGGTTCATAGCCACTTTGCATTTCATCGCGGGAGAATGAGGGTCAATTCCTTTGCCCTGTGCATGTATTTCGCCTGCTAATTCCACGTGGGTACTGTCTTTGAGGAACGGGCTCAGGTTCACTTGCTCAACATTCACCAGCAAATCATATATCTCATCATCGATATCATAGAATCCACTCAAAGTAGCCCTATTGCCTTGATAATCGGCATTGCCTACCAGATCCACCCGCATCGTCTCCATATTCAGTGTAGTGGCCATTAGATCCGCTTTAGCCCCAAACGAGTCGGAACGGACATGTAATTGGTTTGAGTTAATCAGATCGGTGTTCAGATCCACCAACGCATCTCCATAGATGGTATCAAAAGGCAGGTGCAGTGTTCCGAGTGTGAGCGAAGCATTCCCGATATTCAGGCGGCGTACATCGTAGAGGTCGCCTCCTACATCCGCCAACACGTTTGTGGTTAAAGAGCCGGCACGTAAATCCAGCCCTCTCGGATTGAGCACGAAGCGCACATTGCTCAACTCGCCATCGGGTATTTCAAAGGCCATTGGGGTAGAGGTGGTGTCATCGGTGTCGCTCTCGGTGTCGCGCAGCGCAATGCCCACAAACGCATCTGCAAGCTTCAAGCCGTGCAGCGGGTAGTCTCCTTTGGCGATGTTGAGCCCCGGACTCTTTACATGCAGATGTTTAACGATAGCGTCGATGCCTACCGCTTCTATCAAAGTGTCGGAATGGAGCGTTGTTTGGTCCAACAGCAGTTGGTCAACCACGATAGTACGGGCCAGAAAATCGTCTTTCGGCACCCCAGTCCCCGGTTTCTTCATACAACCTTGCAAACGTAAACCATGCACATAAATCAGCGTGTCCTGACCGCGATGACCTATATAGAGACTATCTATTTCAATGTGTATTGGCAATTCTTCCACGCCCTTGTAGGCGCGATAGAGAATCATTGGAGAATGATGGAAAGGGGAAAGGTAGAGTCGTCCCAGATCCACATCCAGGTCGGTCAGCTCATTGATTTCTGTCACGCATTTCTGCAGGACAGCCGTGCGGGCTTTGGGCGACACCAGAATAACCGTTACGGTAATCAACAGTAACAGTACCATTCCCATGATGACACCTAAAAGGATGCATGGTATTTTCCAGAGCAGACTTTTTTTGCTCACGCCTTATTTTTCTCCTTTATTGTTTGATTCAGGAAACAAGAAGTCTTGGGGTTTAGTTATCGTTTGTTTCAGATTTGTTTTCGTCTTTAGCGTTCATATTCTTGATAAACAATTCGACGAGACGCTTTGTGAGGAAGGTGTTCCGGACGGCATGGCGTGCCTTGTCTGCCAAAGCATGTGACTCTTCGGATTGGGTAACTGTCTCTGCTTCTGCCACCAGCTGTTCACGTTGGTCGATTTTGGCGCGCAATTTCGCTGATGCGTGGTTGTAGAAGAAATTATAGCATGGCACAGTTGCTTTCATGATATAGGGGGTGAGGAAGGTGGTGACCACACTGGATGCCACTATGATAGGGTAGATAGCTGGGTGAAGAACGCCTAAGCTGGTGCCCAAAGAAGCGATAATGAACGAAAACTCGCCTATTTGCACGAACGAGAAGCTGGTTAACATTGCGTCGCGCATCGTTTCGCCACCCCACCAGCAGCCCAAAGTGCCAAAGAGAATCATGCCGATGATAATCACCACGCATACTAACAGGATACTTGACCAATATTCCGCCAACGAGGTCGGGTTGATCAGCATGCCCACAGAGACGAAGAAAATAGCGGCAAAGACATTCTTCAGCGGCGTCATCAGCTTTTCGATACGATGCGATTCCACCGTCTCGGCAAGGATAGAACCCATAACAAAAGCGCCGAGTGCACTGCTAAACCCTGCTTCCTCTGCCGTCAGCACCATGCCTAAGCACAGACCCAAGGCGAGGATGATAAGTGTCTCGTCATTCAGATAGGGTCTGACTTTGCGCAGTAGTGTCGGGATAATCAGTATTCCGCAGATGAACCATCCAGCGAGTGTGATTGCCAAAACGCCCACTTTTCTAAGCAGTTCGGCACCTTCAAACTGATGCTTGATAGCTATGCTGGAGAGCAATACCATCAGTACTACCGCTACCACATCCTCCACGATAAGAATGCTCGTCGCACCCTTGACAAAACGCTCCTTGGTCAGGCCTGCTTCATCGATTGCCTTCATTACGATAGTCGTACTTGACATGCAGAGCATACCTGCCAGAAAGAGGGAGTTGATCATGTCCAATTCGGCAAACTGTCCCACGCCGAAGCCCAAGACCATCATGCCCAGGATGATGGTAAGTGCGCCTATTGCCGCCACTTTGCCACTGCTGATGAGGTTCTTGAGACGGAACTCCAAACCGATGCAGAACAACACGAACAGCACACCGATATTACCCCATGCCTCTACATTCTCTGCATTCACAAAGGTTTCGCCGAATAGATATGGGCCTACCAAAACACCGGCAACGATATAACCCAGCACTACTGGCTGTTTCAATAATTTAAACAAAAGACTGACCACACCAGCCGTAATCATCAAAATGTATAAATCATGTACCATAATGAAAAAAATTATTATTTATTTTTTAACTTGTTTATTCAAAACGCATCCACTTCAGGTATTACAAGCGAACCTTAATCTCTTTCAATTCTATTATTTTAGGGTTTTATCCACTGTATTCCCGTCTTGAACGTTTTTCTTCGCGTCTATAGAAAAAAATGGGAATAAGAGCAAGCGTTTTCCCTTCAATTACGTTTGCACAGCGAGGTTGCCCTGGTATTCGTCAACCCTAAATATGTTGAGAATAATCATATCTTTACCTTATGTGAAATACATTATAAAGATGACGGCAAAAATAAATTTTTTCCGTATAACTCAAACGGATAATTCCGTTTTTTTCATCACTGTTGTTTGTTATTTGGTTTAAGATCTTCCTGGACAAAATATGCCCTGACCATACTTTCCGTTATCATAACACTTTCCTGATGGAAAAAGGCGCAGAGATCTCTCGCAATGTCTTCTGCTACATGCTTCTTAGCATCAATCAGTGACAGGACGAGGGTCTGTTCCTGTGTATAGTCGCCATTTTCGTGGAAAAATCCGCCTTCTGTGATGACAAACGAGAATGAGACACGGTGACTTTGGCACACGTACTTCATGACTTTGATATACATTTCCGTGTTATATTCTTGCTGCTTGCTTGCGGCATCGTTCATCCCTACGTATATTTTCGTTTCGGTCATTGTTTTTATTGCAGAGGGGTTAATGAATAAATAATGTTGACGATAATGATTTTGGCGGTTTGTATGAAGAGGTTCGTCAGCTGATTTTACGCATAAAGACAAATGAATCTGCGCCCATTTTTATACAGATTTAGATAAATTCAAAGTAGTCGTGGCTTGGCGAGCCTATCTGCTGGCGTTTAAGACGAGTACTGTCGGTATGATAAATGTAGGCTTCAAACCAGCGACCCTGACCTTTGAAGTAGTCAGGTTCGAAGGCGGCAAAGCAACCCATGAATCGGTTCACGGTAATTTCGCGTTCCAAGGCATCAAAGACTTGTTCTGGGCTTTCCAAGTTTCTCTCTATCTCGTCACGGCTGTTGGCAGCTCCGACATGCACGGCCCATAGCGTTGACTCTATCTTGCCTTCTATGCCATCGACGACATATTGTCCGCGCATGTCGCTGTTCACGAGAGATACTCTAAAAACAAACACGAGTATGGCTCCAATGATCAGTACATTGAAGAGCGACATGATTACGATAACATGCCAAGTGATTCGTCGCGCCAGCTTGCTCCTATCCATCGTAATAATAATTGGTTAGGAAATAGGTCGTCGTTTATTACTTATCTTGGTTTTCGTACATATACTTCATTGAGTAATCCCCACCTTCCACTTTTTTCATAATCAACTCAACAGAGGAATTTTTCACCTTGAAGGTGAGCGTCTCAGCGCCCCACTGGTTGTTATTTGAATTGTCCTTCTTGCAGCCGATGAGGGTCGCGACGCTTAAGATGATGGTGGCGACAAGCGCCCATAACTTCATTTTTTTCATTGTTCTATATTTTTGATCATCGATAATTTAATTAGTTTTACTTCTTCACTTTGTCGCCGATTTTGGTGTGAAATCCGTTCAGCAACAAGATAGGCAAACAACCCTGCAAATTTACACAATTTTTTCCCTGATATCGGTGGTGTCGTCATGTCGGATTTTTTGCATCCTGTCAATGGAAATTATTTTTATTTTTGCCGCGCTGTTTGCCAAGCTTGATGTTTAACGGACTTTGCACCGAAATTGGCAGCAGCGAAAAGCAATAAATAATGGAAGATTCCAAGTTATGAAAAAGATTTTCACCTTTTTTTTTGTAGGTTTATGCCTGTTTGCCAATGCGCAAACCGTAACTTATCAAGACATTCAGGAACAGAAGTCGGCCAAGGAACTGACTGGCAAAAAAGCCGGAGACAATATCACGGCATACGTGGCTTCCGATGGCGTCACCTATACCATCGGTTCCACCATCACCTACGGTTATCCTACCAATGGCAAGTATTATCTCTATTTTAAGGATGTCACGGGCAGTTGGGTGAATGCGTTTGCGGAAAATGAAAATGCATCGTCCGCAGACCGCCGTGCTGACCGGGAGGCTGCTGAGCGTGTGGAAAACCGCGCCGGTGGTGTGGCCACCATCAAGAAAATCCAATGTCTGCCTGTTGACGGTTTCAACAAAATGACATCCGGTTGCAAAATTTATCTCGTGCTGAACCGTGGCGGTCTGGCTTGCACCAATTTTGAGGAGGCCATCGCCACAAAGGAGATTGTCGTCAAAGCCAGTCAGGAAGAGGCAGCCTCCGAAGCCGCTTTGCAGGAGTTGAAAAAGTGGAAAGAGAAATTAGACCTCCAGATTATCACCCAAGAGGAATATGACGCCAAAAAGGAGGAACTGATGAAATTAATCAAGTAAGTACCTGTCATTATGGAAGATAAAAAGAAAAGTACGGCGTATAGCATGTTCGTCATCGGATCGTTGTTTTTCGTATTCGGTTTCGTGACATGGCTCAATAACATTTTGATTCCCTATATGCGCACTTCTTGCGAATTGACAACAGAAGTGCAGGGCTATTTTGTCACGTTCGCCTTCTACATCGCCTATTTTGTGATGTCGATTCCCTCCTCTTTCGTGTTGAAGAAGACAGGCTACGGCAACGGTATGGCCTTAGGTTTGGTCATCATGGCCATCGGTTGCATGATGTTCATTCCCGGTGCGAAGATGCGCAGCTATCCGATGTTTCTGCTCGGTCTTTTCTTGCAGGGCAGCGGTTTGTCGCTGTTGCAGACCGCCAGCAACCCGTTCGTCACGGTCATCGGTCCGATTGAATCGGCGGCAAGACGTATGAGTGTCATGGGCATTTGCAACAAAGTGGCCGGAATGATCGGCATCCTGATTCTCTATAACGCCCTGTTTGCCGGCAAAGAACAGCTGATCGAGAATATCAAGATGGCGCCTGCCGGCCCTGAAAAAGAGGCTATGCTGCAACAGCTTTCCAACGGCGTGATTGTCCCTTATCTCATCATGACCGCCGTGCTGATCGCGTTGGTGCTCTTCATCAAGACAGCGCATCTTCCCGAAATCATCGAAGAGGAGAAAACCGTTGACGGACATAAAACCAGCATGTTCAATTATCCGTATATGTGGCTCGGTGTCCTGGCTATCTTCTTCTACGTCGGCGCGGAAGTCATCGCCATCGACACGCTGATTCCTTACGGCGATTATTACGGCATCCCTACAGCCGTTTCCCACTATTTCGGAGTTTACGCGCTCATTGCGCTGCTGGTGGGCTATATATGCGGAATCCTGTTTGTCCCCAAAGTGATTTCTCAACGCCACGCGCTGATCATACAATTGCTGCTTTCTGTCGTTTTGGTTACGGTGGCATTGATGACCTCCGGTATCGTTTCCATCATCGCGATTATCTGTCTGAGCTTTGCACATGCCATCATGTGGCCGGCCATTTGGCCGCTGGCCATCCGCGATTTGGGTAACCACACCGAGTTCGCCTCTGCCCTGATGGTGATGGCCATCGTAGGCGGCGCCATAATGCCGCTGGTTTACGGCCATATCGCAGACGCGGTGAACCGCCACGCTGCCTACGCCCTGTTGTTCGTCAGTTACGCGTACATCTTCTTCTTCGCCACAGTTGGCTATAAGATCGAGAGAAAATAAAGGCTGAATATCTGGTTTCTACGACTTCCGAAGCAGTGCCTCTAAATTCCGGGTGGCGTTTGCCCAGTCGTAATGTTCATGTACAAAACGATTTCCTGTTTCGGCAATCTCTTGATAATAATGGGGATCCGAGAGAAGGCGGTCTAAAGTCTCCACATACTGTAGGGTGGTGTTGCATACGGCAACAGCACCCTCTTTTGCAGCGGGGTCCAAAGGTTTGGACGCCAAAGGGGAAGTGACACAGGGCAGATGCATGGACATTGCCTCCAACAGCTTGTTCTGCAGACCGGTCCCTAACCGCATCGGAGCGATGAAGATACGTGATTGGGCATAACAGTTGGTCATGGAGGGCACCCATCCGGTAACGGTGACACTGTCGCTTTGCAGCGCGCGTACCTTTTTGGCAGGGTCCGCCCCGGCAATCATCAACTTGACTTCCGGATGTTTTTTCTTTAATTCGGGGAAAATCTCCTTGGCCAAATAGACGGCTGCATCCACGTTGGGCGGGTAGTTCATGTTGCCCGAAAAAATGAGGTCGTGGGTCTTCGGCACGGCAGGATGACTGTACTTGTTGAAGTCCACCCCATTGGGAATAATCACAATATCCTCATTCATAGGATGTTGTATATAGTCGCGGTCTAAAGCGGTAATCATGGTCTTGTGTTCGAAATCATCGAAGATGTCGGTTTCGTAGCGGGCGATGCGGCGTGCCTCCATGCGCATGACGGGGCGGAAAAGAGGGAAGGCTTTCTGCGCCCGACGCTCCATCCCTTTGGAGAAAGCATCTTGATAGTCAAGTACTTTCGGGATTCTGCAGTGACGCACGTACTCCGCCATACGGAAGAGTTGGCAGTAGATCCGGTCGGGTTGCACCTCCTGGATGATCTTGTCGATCCGCTTGTGGTTGCGTTGGCTGTAGAAATAGCCGCACTGCACCGGCAAGCCAGTCAACAGGGCACCGGCCATGTTGAAGGCACTGCGGACAGGGTGCTGCTTCAAGAAGTGCACCTCGCGGCAGTACGGGGCCAGTTCGCGCATCGCTTCTGCCGGCACGTTATGGTTGTAGAGCGCCACCAGATAGAGGTCATGCCATTTCGACAGCTCCTTGATCTGGTAGTAAGCTCTCAGCTTGTCGCCCTTCTCCAACGGGAAGGGGATGCGGGAAAGGACCACTAATATCTTCATTTCGACAATATTACGACTTAAAATGCCGGACGTTCTGTTCGGACGGCAAAGATACAATTTTAATGGTTATGGGTTATAGGTTATGGGTTATTGAAGTTGGATTGGCTGTGAGATTGTTAGGCAAATTCTGGAATATGACGCTGCAAAGTTATCAAATGTTCTTTATATTTTATACGATACGGTTTGTTTCGTATCTGCATCGCTCTTCCCAAGTATTTGGCAAGGGTCAACCAAGTGTCAGAGTCCTTCGTTGTTCGATACTTGTTCGATAGTTCTCCGATAATTCATCGAAGAACTATCGAAGAACTATCGAAGAAATGAGGGTACAACCCCTTGCCTGAGCCTTGCTTGAGCCTTGCCAAATACTTGCTTACTCCCTTCTATGTCTGGAACTTGCCAAGACGAAGGCTGGCCAACAGGAAAATGCTGTGGAACAGGTGTTTTATGAAGTCGGTTTTAATGAATATTCCCGGCAGAAAGTACAATTTTACCGCACTTCCCAGCCCTCGATGTTCCTTGTCTCTTTCGAGAAGTTCACCCCGATCTTGACGATTTGGCGGCCGTCGGCGGTGAAAGGAATCATATACTCTTTGGTGTCAATCTGTTGCAGTGCCTCTTGCGCCGATTTGTCGAATTTGAACTCGAAGACGTAGGTGTAGTTGTCGGTTTTCACCACCATGTCGATGCGCCCGCGTGAGGTGCGGTATTCGGCAATGGTGTGGTAACCCATCAGCCGGCAGACGGTGAACAGCACGTTCTGGAAGTGGTTCTCGCAGTCGCGGATCATCTCGTAGGGGGTGTCGCCGAGGAAGGCCGTCATCCGCTCCATAAAACTGTCGATATCGCCCTTCCGCAGGTCGCGCACGAAATGCTCGATGTAGAAACTCGACCGGTTTTCCGTGCCGCCCACATAT
>Ga0310694_10000256_pt1 | contig 77618 bp, 61 predicted proteins | sample 174DNAGHGhighgp2_FD_203884 | JGI IMG/M metagenome (GOLD analysis project Ga0310694, IMG submission 203884) | Sheep rumen microbial communities from Palmerston North, Manawatu-Wanganui, New Zealand - 1742 DNA GHGhigh gp2 (v2) (version 2) | ecosystem: Host-associated > Mammals > Digestive system...
AGATAACTACGTCTTAACACATCTCTACTACTATTATGGATGCGAATAGATAGTCACTTTTCATATCTTCCTCCAAAGATACATCTAAATCTGAATAAAGTTCAACTCAAATGCTTTTTTTGCTTTTCATCTATTAATTTTATTTATACAGACAATTCAAATATACAAAAATAAACATTAATTAACAATAAAATAAAATAAAAGAGTCAGAATTTATTTATTCTTCTACTCTTTTTTATGGAACAACCTAACAATCGTGTTTAATTAGGCTTTACATGCATACACTAAAGAGGATATACATTTTTCATCAAACACTTCTCTCGACACCTCTTGTAGAATCTGAGGGGTAAGGGCATCCAACTGTTTGGAGACACTCTCTAATGTTTCAAACTTATTGAAATACAAAAAGCTTTTGGCCAATGAAAGAACCAAATTTTCTCGATTCTCCTGCATAATAGCCATCTGTCCCATCAACTGTTTCTTATACCGGTCTATCTGCAAAGTGGTCATTTGCTGTTCTCGCATCTTTTTCAATTCCGACATCACCAACTGTGTACATTTCTCCCGATTCTTTTCGTCTGTTCCGAAATAAACTACCCACAAACCTGCATCTGAATATGAAGTATAGGTTGATTCCACATTATAGGCCATACCATTTTTTTCTCGTAACAACATATTGAGACGACTATTCATCGAAGGTCCTCCAATGATATTATTTAGTAAGCACAATGGCAACCTCTTATCATCATACAAATCATATCCATGCGCACCAATCATGACATGTGATTGTGAGGTATGTTTATTCACAATTTTGGAAAATGGTGTAACAGATGATGATACCAGATTATTTGATTCGCTTTTCTTGGCAGGAATGTCTGAAACATACTTCATTACAATTCTTTTCACTCTAGAGAACGGTATCTTACCCAACGAAAAGAATAAGATTTTATCTGTATTATATGTCCGCTGAACAAACTCAATAGCATCCTGCGTCTTATATTTTTTCAGTCGTCTCGCCTCCCCCAAGATATTTCTTCCCAACGGAGAACCTTCAAATAACAACTCTTCAAAGTCATCGTATATCTGTTCCGAAGGTGTATCCTTATAGGATTGTATTTCATCAATAATCACATCCACCTCCTTTTCCAACTCTTTCTGAGGAAATGTAGCATGAAAAACAATGTCGGAGCAGAGATCAACGGCACGTTCAAAATCTTCGCACAGGAAATTAGCATATACGAAGGTCTCCTCTTTGGTCGTATATGCATTCAATTCGCCACCAACAGACTCTAATCGATTCAAGATATGCCAAGATTTTCTTTTCTTTGTTCCCTTAAACAACGTGTGTTCGATAAAATGAGCCATACCCGACTCTTTTTCTAACTCATCACGAGTGCCGACATTAATTGCATAACCACAATATGCAACTGGCGAATCATCATAAAGATGTAAGATACGAACACCATTAGGCAACTCATCATAAAATATATCTCTCTGTAAATCCATTCAGCTAATAGGTTTGATTATTTTTTCATCTTTTTGATTTCCTCAGCTGCAATACAGACTTTCTCATACCACTCAGCACCGAACCGTCGGATAAGTGGCTCTTTCAGAAATTGATAGACAGGAAGCCCACATTTCTTTCCTAGTTCGAATGCAACTTTACAAACTTTCCATTGATGTATATTTATACCAACGGTTCCATTCCTAAGGTTCTCCAGTCTGACAGGATACAAATGACAGGATATCGGCTTATAGAAATCAATCTTACCCTCTCTATGGGCTTTTTCTATGGCACATTTACAGACTCCTTTTTCATCCAAATACGTAAAGACACATTCGCATCCATCCACTATCGATGTAACACGATCGCCTTCAATATCTATATACGAAACTCCTTGTTTTTCAATAACTGCCTTAGATTTATCGGACAAATCATTCCACACGACAGGAAGTATATTTTCCAATATGGGCACTTCCGACTCTTCCAAAGGCGCACCCGAATCTCCTTCTATACAACATATTCCTTTACATTCCGACAGATCACAACAAAATTGCTTTTCAAACAAATCCATCGAAATGATTGTATCGTCAATCTGAATCATCATATATTACAAAATTTTCGTGCAAAATTACCATTTTTCCACCAATAACCACCATTCCAAACTATTAACTTTTAATTATTCTTCATCACCCACCTATATACCCCTATTCTAGTTTTGTTCTATTTTATATGTATTATCATTTTTGAATCATATCTCTCAACAACCTCACATCATTCTTATTTACCCATCCTTCTTTATCTTTATGTAAACACCACAAAAATAAAAAAATGAAGGGAAAACCAACCGTCTTCCCTTCATTTATCTAAATCATTTTACCACTGGAATCCGCCACCGCCTCCACCACCGAAGGCACTACCATTACCAGTCTGTGTGCTGACCTGAAAGCTAGTGAAACCGTTGATGCTGAAATTCTGTGCTGGAGTGTACATACCGAAACGTCCATCGAAATAATCCATAGCTCCGTTGAAGCTGTTTCCAACATAGAACTTATAATTCTTCACTTCTGAATTGTACGCACATACGGCGCCACTTTTTCTGTTGCTAGTCAAAGGATCCAACGGCATCTTAATCGCCGCCAACACCTGTCCGGCATCATTAGCCACCAAAATATATTGATCCTTAGACAATGAGATGTCACTGCTATAGATATGTCCCTTCGACTCTACAGGAATTGACTCATTGAACATTCCATTTCCTCCGACTGCAAATACAAATCCACCCTGGTGTTTCCATCCTGTATCTGTGTCCAATGGAGAGTTTAGAGAATGACTCTGCGCCACAACTGTGATACCGCCCGAAACTATCATATCTCCATTAGAATCCAATCCGTCTCCCATACACTGTGCATAGTGCAATCCTCCTTCCACATATATATGTACACTCTTAGAACTCTCATTTCCATCTGTAGCGTTCCATGCATCATCGTCTGCAATAACGTATGTCTTACTGTCTCCACCTAATCTGATGATAGCTCCAGACAATGCTTCGTATGACGACAATACTCTTAAATCTCCACCCATGATCTCAAGTTTCTCTTTCCCGAAGACTCCCTGATCATACGGTGCATCCACTTCGATATCTCCACCGTTAATTTTAACCTCAGGTGCTAAAATACCAGTATCGAATGCATAGATATCAATCGTTCCGCTGTTGATCACAATAGATTTGCCAGCTCTGATTCCCTTAGGATATCCATGATACTTTGTTCGCTCCATCTCAATTGTATTTCCTGCAATGACATATTTTTCTCCATCTCTTGTGCCCGCGCTGATGGAAAGGACAAAATCATTTATACTACCTCCATCACTTCCCAATGTGATGGTTCCATCACAGATCAGACCTTTACCCAACGAAGCTGAGAGTTTATTATCCCCACCTGTGATTGTAACGTTTCCATCCACCTTAATTGCCTTCGCCGTAGCATATTCATAGTCTGGTTTGGAGCTACTTGTATTCCAACCTGGCCAACTCCAGCCGCCCCCTCCTCCACCTTGTGAAGAAGTATTGGATTCCTTCGTGATAAAATATCCGCCATCAACCGAAATCGACAACTCTCCGTCTGTGATTGTCAAATCTCCATCTGCCTTGATTCCCTTAGCAAGTTTCGCATCTGAACCAATCCTTATTGTGTTCTTTCCTCTTGAAATGGTCACATTACCATCACATTTGATACCCATACAAGACACAGTATCACGATTCGCTTTCTCATCATAATAATTACCTGTGAGATCAATCGTACATGTACCTCCACTAATGGCTACATTGGCATCTGAATTAATTCCTTTAGCTGCCACACCGTTTCCTTTTATCTCAATAGTACCATCTCCCGAGATCTCCACATCACCATCGCACGAGATACCTGCATTATAGTCAAAATCATTGTTTTCTCCTGCAAATGGCTCTTTTGCCTCTAATGAGATCTGTACCGAGCCACCAGACACAAGGACCTTTAGTTTTCCTCTGATTGCCTTGGATCCTTTTCCTGACACACTAGCACTCAACGCACCTCCCTTGATTTCCACAACGCTGTCACACTTCAATCCTTTTGAATCATCAGAAGCAATAGATAATGACACCTTTCCATCCTCAATATAAATCAACTCACTACAATCCACACCATCGCTCTTTGTACCTTTGATGGACAACTCTCCGCCATACATCTCCAAGCCGTCAGCATTGATACCATCTCCTTCAGCTTGGTCAATAGATACTTTTCCACTGTATATCTCAATTCGTTTCGAAGAGTTGATTGCATGTTGTTTCTTACCTTGTACAGTCAACTCGCCATCACTTGCTAAACTATCTTGGCTGATTTTAAGTTTTGATTTTGAATAAAGTGCTGATTTAAAACTATTCCCATTACCATCAGACAGTACTGATTTACCTATCAAATGAACGGTAGCCGCATACGATTCATCGTCCAATCCTTTGTTCAGCACAATAGGTGAATTATCTCCCGAGAGAGAAAGATTGTCAAACACCAATGTATAGCCTTTATCTGGTGTGAAATCAAAAGATCCATCCGAAGAAGATCCAGAAAGATAATATACAACACCTTTCTTCCCAACATGAGAAACAAGCGTCACATGAGCCGCATCTGTATAAGTTTCAATACCTTCTTCTCCATACGGATTATCGATAATCACAGAACTATTCTGATAGGTGATAAACACTGTATCTCTAGCGCCCAAATCGAATGTTGCGCTATCAACATCAGCAATATTATAGGCTTTTTCATCCTTACCTTCGATTAAAATCTTACCATCTTTAAAACGTACAGTATCAACCTCTGATATTTTAATACTCTCCTTCCCCACATTACCTAAATATATAATAATAGATCGTTGAGCCCAAAGCAAAAGCCCCAAAAACGATGCGAATAAGAGAACAGAAATCCTTTTCATATCTTGTTAAATTTAATATACATATTACCAATATTCATTAGATATACTCCAGCTGGAAGTGAGCTAACATCTATCTTGCCCCCATCATTTGTTTTTCCCGACAACTTCACTTCTCCTTTCATATCATATACTGAAAAATTGCATTCCTCCTCAAATGGGACACGGACGATAACATACTCCTTTGCTGGATTAGGTGAGAGATCAAATGATGACACATACGTAGCATCATCTATTTTCAACAATTCACCTGAAGTGAATAAAAGTTTCTTTATCTCCTTCAAATCTATTTTGACAGGATTTTGTTTTGACTCTGCTTTAGCATCAGACTCAATAATCAAAAAATCATCAGCGAAATACATTTTCCCTGATTCATACATGTCAAACGTTTGTGTCTTTTCAGACGATTCTACCGTGATTTTAGCTGCGACACCTTCTCCCCAAGCCGTCACACAGCACACAACAAGTCCAAACACTAAAAGAATATGAAAGTGTATGTTTTTCATGATTTATAAAATTTAAATTATACTATACTTCAAGTTGCAATATTACTTATTTTTTTGATTATTACTATATTGTTTAAGTCAATGAACATTTTTATTCAATTAACTTCCATTATAATTCCATTAATATTTTAAGTATAATTATGATAAGAACAAAAAATGTTTCAATAACTTTGCAGTGTCTTTAATTTAAAATTACATGAAAACAAAGAAGTTTCTATTGTTCGTTTTATTGGCGACTCTTGCATTTAATATGCAAGCCAAAAGAACCGTTGAAGAAATTATAATTGAAGATACTAATCTGGCCAATCAATTATCAGATTCCCTGTCTTCAGATACTGTCGTCTATGAAGAACGTCCAGAAGAAGCATACGAAGAAGTAATTTATACACCCAAACCTTCAATTCTTCACATCCCTATCAATATCAATGTTTTATTGTTAGAGAAAAAGCTGAATGACAACTTCAACGGACTATTATATGAGGATGATATCATTGAAGATGATAGTCTCATGGCCCGAGCATGGAAAGAGAATGATTTCAAAATCTCTTTCGATGAAAACGTATTAACTTATAAAGTACCTATAAAGATTTGGATCAAGAAAAGATTCGGCTTGGGATTCACCTACACAGATCAGGAGATAGAAGGAACTATCGACTTAGAGATGAAGACCGCCATCAGTTTTTCTAGGGACTGGGGACTCATCACCAAAACAGAAATCATACAATACAACTGGATAAAGAAACCTGTCTTGAAATTTGGTGTCATAGAGATTCCTATCACCTCATTAGTCAACAAGATACTCAACGACAACAAAACATTCTTGAACACCACCATAGATGAAACGGTTAAGAAATATGTACCTCTACAAAACTATATTCAGGAGATATGGGAGTCTGTGCAAGACCCTATAGATATCTCAGAAAGTGGCTATAAGGCATGGATAAAAATCACTCCTAAAAACTTATATTCCACGCCAATCAAAGGATATCAAGGACATATCACCACCACAATAGGTATCAAATGTTTGTCTGAAATCTATATGGACGTGCCTCCTAAGATCACACAAAAGGAGAAAGACATGCCTCGGTTCCAAATGTTTACAAACACCGACGAACGTGTACAAGTAAATCTTTTGGCTGATATTCCCTACTCCACCATCGATTCTATTGCCAAAGACATCATGATAGGTGAGACATTCGGAGAGGGCCGTCACACCATCTATGTTGATAGCATGGAGATTTTCGGACAAAATGACAAACTTGTCATCGGTGTCTATGCCAAAGGATTCATCAACGGCACCATCTATTTAACGGGTGTTCCCTACTTTGAGCAATCCACCTCTTCCATCCGAATCAAAGATGTTGACTACCAAATAAAAACTAAAAATGTGTTGGCAAAAATCGTCAACCTATTCTATAAAAAAGGATTGAAAAAGATTATTGAGGCAAAGCTTGTCATCTCACTAAAGGATGAATTTGCATTGATAAAAGAAAGCAGTCGAGATGAACTATTCAACAAAGAATTAATTGAGAACGTCTATATGGATGGTATGCTTAATCAACTGGATGTAAACGATATATTCCTAACTCCCAAAGGTTTAAAAGTAGGCATTCTATTATCAGGAAAATTAAATGTAAGAATAGAATAATCCATTTTGTCCCGATCGGTTTCTCCTAGGTTATAGTATATAGAATCTTTTTCTGTCATCTTGTCATTCTCAGATTACGTTGAACATTTAATCTATGTTAAAACGGTCTCGAGTTGGTTAATGTTCTTTAATAAAGTAGCAGCATACACAATAAGAGCATATTATTTGTATGTTATTAAATAAAAAATAAAAGATAATACTAACTTAAATTTGAAAGACATGAAACATTTGAAAGAATTAGGAATCTTAGCGGTTGTTGCTGCAGTCAGTGCGGGTGTTTCCTGCTTTTACGTTAAAAATTTCGGAAAGACAGAGAATGTAATCATACAAGAGACAAAAGCTCCCGTTCAATATTCGGCCTTTACGCATGGTGGCGAACCTGTTGATTTCACATACGCTGCCGACCAATCCGTCAATGCAGTTGTCCATGTTATGACCACCTACGAAGTTCAGCAATCACGTATGAACGATCCATTCCTTGAATACTTTTTCGGGGAACGTAATTTCCAGCAGGCGCCTCAGAAAAGACAAGCTTCTGGTTCGGGTGTCATTTTAAAAAAAGACGGATACATCGTCACTAACAATCATGTGGTAGAAGGAGCCTCTCAGGTAAGCGTTGTCTTAAATGACAAAAGACAATTCAAGGCAGATATTGTGGGTACAGACCCAACCACTGATTTGGCATTACTAAAAGTAGATGCCAAGGATCTTCCCACGCTACCGATCGGGAACTCAGATGATTTGAAAGTAGGCGAATGGGTTCTAGCTGTTGGTAATCCATTCAACCTGACCTCAACCGTCACTGCAGGTATTGTCAGTGCAAAAGCCAGAAACATCAACATCTTATCTGGTGACATGAAGATTGAGTCCTTCATCCAAACCGATGCAGCCGTCAATCCAGGCAATAGTGGTGGAGCGTTGGTCAACACCAGAGGTGAACTGGTTGGAATCAATGCAGCAATTGCTTCTCAAACAGGCTCATATACAGGATATGCTTTTGCCATACCTACCACAATTATGAGTAAAGTGGTAGCCGACCTTAAGGAATACGGCACAGTACAGAGAGCATTATTGGGAGTTCAAATACAGGACATCAATGCTGACTTTGCAAAAGAAAAGAACCTAGAGACAATGGAAGGTGCATACGTGGCAGCTGTTGGAGAAAACAGTGCTGCAAAAGATGCAGGTATCAAAGAAGGTGATGTCATCACACACATAGAAGGACAAAAAGTCAAATCAGTCTCTGAACTACAAGAGAAGATCAGTCGATTCCGTCCAGGTGACAAAGTGAAGGTAACACTTACCCGCAACGGAAAGTTGGAGAATGTCACCGTCACACTGAAAAATATGATGGGTAACACCAATGTTGTCAAGAACTACGATGCAAGTCAATTGGGTGCAACACTAACACCGCTTACAGACAAGCAGAAGAGCAGTTTAGGCATCAACTACGGACTACAAGTGACAAGCGTAGAAAAAGGTGGCCGTTTTCAACAAGCAGGTATTCCTAAGGGATACATCATCTTACGAATCAACAATCAGAAGGTGACTTCCACCACAGATGTTGAAAGCATCATCAGCACCTTGAAGGGCGAACAAGAAAAAGCTCTCTTCATATCAGGTATATTACCTAATGGAAAAGTGGTTTACTATGCGGTGGATATGAATGAATAAGCACGAATTGATCAATCATAGACAAACGAAGGTGTGTCGAAAACGACGCACCTTCGTTTGCTTTTAATCTATATCTATACATCAAGTTTGCAGCAATACACCATGTATGAAATTAATCAGTTCTCACCTTTTTTCCAAAATACAACGCAGGTAGAAATATAGCATACTCCCTATCATCCTCTTTACAATACCACCAAACCACAAAACGAATCTTCGCCTTCGAAGGCACATAACCCATCTTCTGATATTCCATCAGTTTATCAGAAAAGGCCTTTGAAAATTTGAGGATTTTATGATTATCTTTCATTAAATAATCTGCAGAAATATCAAGAGTCATACCACTACGGAGTCTGGTAATCAACGCTTTTTTATCCTTGAAAAACGTAAGATTCACATCTCTATGTGTCAAAGAAACCACAATTTCTTCTAAGCTATCATATTGAGTATTGTCTATGCGAAACTCTGTTGCAACAGACTGTAAATCATCCAATGCTGTAGTATTATAATGAACACTTAGGAGTCTCTTTGCTCTTGTAAAACCAACATATAGTTTACGTCTCTCTTCATCGGAACTAATACTAGGAGAGTTGAGGTACATATATACTTGATCAAACTCTCGACCCTTAGCCTTGTGTATAGTTGAAACCATAACCGTAGATTTTTCTGTCTTTATGAAATCATCTATTGAAGATTCATTAAGAAACAATGTGAAATCTGACATATATTTCTCCTCATAATTAGAATCAAATGTATTGACGATATCATTAATTAAACGCAGGCAAGCACTCTGCGAATATTGTTCATTCAAGGCACGCTTTGCACCTTCCCATACCTCTTTACTAATCTTAGGAGAACAGATATTTTGCCGAATCATTTCCGTAAAGAATCTCAGTTCTGTTATATCAGACAAATTGAAACCATCATTACTTTGAATCAACTTACATTTTATACCATTACGTTTTAGAATTCCTAAAATAACAAGTGACTCATGATTGGTACTCGTTAGCACTGCACAAGTATCATCCCGATAATTAGCTTTTAAATCATTAATCACAGCAACTTCAAATCCACCTGCACAAGAATGTTTAGTCAACATCACTTTCCCATTCGCCTGTTGCCTAGAAACAATTGGTTCAGACTTCATTCTGTTTTGAATCGAAGTGACAAATTTATTGGCAAATGCGACAATTTCTTCTGATGAACGATAGTTCTCCAACAAGTTATATGCCTTAGCATTGTACTTAGTAATTAATCGTTGGAAATAATCCGAAGATGAGCCTCTGAACTGATAAATGTTTTGATCATCATCTCCAACCGCAATCACTCGCAGATTATCATTACTTTCCATCAAGGCTTCCACCAAATGGAACTCTTCCTCCGTCATATCTTGTGCCTCATCTATAACAAGCACCTTTTTAATAATTCTATTAGGTTCAACTTCTTTGTCAAGAATCATCTTTGTTGCCTGTGGTATCACATCTTTCACATCCTCTATTTTCCCCATCCTACCAATCAGATCAAAACAATAAGAATGAAATGTTTTAATTTCCAAAAAACTAATATCATTCTCCAACAAACTCCTCAATCTGACTTTAAACTCTATAGCGGCAGCACGCGAAAAGGTAAGCATTAGTAACTGTTCGCACTTGATATCCTCCAATAACAACAAAGATGCCAATTTATGAACCAGCACACGTGTTTTCCCACTACCAGGACCTGCAGAAATAACAATGTGAGGAGACAAATCATCGTCAATTATCTCTTTCTGTAAAGTAGAAAGAGATTTAAACAATTTATCATATTTCTTAGGTGTAATATTTCTTCCTATTTGGACAAGTCGTTCTTGAGTGAAATATTTTGAAAGAAACCGTTTGTAATCCATGAAGAAATAATCATTTACAAAGGTTATCGCCGCATTATAATCCCGCACCATCATATTGGCAAACTCACCTACAATATGTATTTGTTCTATTTTATGACGATAAAATTCATCTAGTTTACGATAATCTTCTTTAGTATATTGCAAACGTCCATTCTCTTTTATTCGATTAATATTCAGTCCCATGTATAACACAAGAAAACCTCCCTCCAATTTCACCGAGTTAATTTTAGCAAGGAAAAGCAGAGCTTCCTCTATATCATGTACTTCAGCATGATACTCCACAAACAAATCATTATTGTAACCTTCCAAAAGTTCAATAATCGAAAACAGAATCAAAGGTTCCTTTTTCTGTGAACTTTCAAATCGTTGAGATAGAAACTTCACAATAAAATTAGAAACAGAGAGAATTTTTATCTGCTTATTTTTCAATTCATCAATAGTCATTTGAGGAATAACTTCAACCAAATCCTGATTCTCTTGATTAAGTCTTACATATGACTTTGATTTCCAAAACAGCAAAATGGTTTTAATGTTTTTCACATTCGTTTTTATCGATAACTTTTCTGCTTCCTCATTTAACAATTTCAAATTCAGCAAAACGCCATCGTCCGTCAATTTATCCAAAATAAACATAATAAGTTTTTGAAACGCAGCTAAAACTTCCTGTGATTTTCTTGTGGATTCAATAAAAGCAGAGATGTCTCTATCGTCTTTCAAAATTTTCTCCTGCCTCATGATTTGCACTACGTCAACCACTTCTTCTTTAGTCACACCAAGTATATCTGCCAAATAATCCACCCTAGACTCAGCAGCCTCTGTATCCTCACGTGTGATATGTTTACACGATATAAGTGATTTAATGACTCGTTTCGCCCTTGTTTTTTCTTCTATGCTTAGAAACAATTTTGACGCATCTATTTTCATCGCTGCCTCTTCATAGTTTTTTGCCAAAATACTTGTAGCATAGACATGTGGAGAATTCTTACCTCTTTGAATAAATCCCGCATTTTCCAAGGCTTGTAAAGCTGTTTTAACGCGAGTTTCAACATCGATCACCTCATAATTCCATCCTGCAGTTCTCGCTATTTCCAAGGCAGAAGAGCAAACTGACTTGCGATTCTTAGTCATATTTTTTATCGCACGCCATATTTGATTAATCTCCGCACATGATATACGAGTTGAATTATTAAGAATAAAGTGTTTATCTAAATCATTATCAGAATATAACACGTAACATTCCGCTTCTAGATTCGGATCACGACCCGCTCGTCCTGCCTCTTGTACGTAGTTCTCTAACGAGTCTGAAATATCATAATGAACCACCAACTTAACATTAGCTTTGTCCACGCCCATACCAAAAGCGGATGTAGCCACCATTACTTGTACTGTATCATTGATAAAATCGTCCTGGTGACTTTGCTTTGCTTTCGGATCCATTTTTCCGTTAAATGGTAATGCTAATATACCATCATTCTTCAACTGATCCGACAACTTTACGGTTTGTTTCGTCCTTGAAACATAGACTATTGTCGGACAATCCTTCGTCTTAATTAATTCACGAAGTTCTAAATATTTTCTTGATTCTGGTTCAACTAAACGTACTTGATAACGAAGGTTTGTGCGAGAAGCATTAGAAGCATACAACTCCAGTTCCACTCCCAAATTATCCTTGAAATAATCTTTTATATCAGAAATGACTTTTTGCTTAGCTGTTGCAGTAAAACAAGAAACGGGTATGTTTTTTATACCTTTCTTCTCTGCCAATTCCCGAATGTACTTGCCTATGTATAAGTAATCAACCCTAAAATCTTGTCCCCATGCACTAAAACAATGTGCTTCGTCAATCACAAACCGAGCTATCTGACGAGATAATAAAAGGTTCTCTATCGTTTTATTTCTTAATGATTCAGGAGATATATAGAGAATGGAAGCCACACCAGAATCTACTTTTTCTATTGCATTCTGGCGTTCGAGAGGGCTTAATAGTCCATTGATTGTAACCGCATCTACAATCCCTTTTTTCTCTAAATTGTCCACCTGATCTTTCATAAGAGATTGTAAAGGTGATATAACAACAGTCAAAGCTCGTTCTGTAATTCCCGCAATCAGCGCAGGAAGTTGGAATGTTAGACTTTTGCCTCCTCCTGTGGGAAATATAGCCAGCAATGATTTATTATTAACAGCTGCATTTACAGCGTTTTCTTGTAAAGGTTCCCCATTATATCTTCTAAAACTCTCAAAACCAAAAATACGCTTAAGATGTTTCTGAGGATTTAAAAACTCACTGCAATACAAACATCTATCATCACAGGGTGTTCCTCGCAACCTTTTCAAAACACGTTCTACCAATGGGAATTGGTGATGGACCCAACGAGGAATAATAGAGGTCCTATCATTGGTTGAAATAATCGCAAGAGCGTAAGCTACCTCAATCGGAGCATATCCCACCATTTTTTCTAGTGGTGCATTACTACATATCTTCTTTTCAAAAAAAGTGGAAATAAGACGAACCGTATCCCCACAAGGTTTCAATTGTATATAATTGAAAAAACCATTGAATTCTGGTTTGTCATAAAGAAGATTAACTAATATCTGCAAGTATGTTCTATCTAGCCGTCGTATTGCATTTATTTCATCATAAAAGAGTTCCTTTGTTTTAATTGCATCATTAAGTGGATTAGACAAGTCATCTGATTGTATTTTATCATTTTTTAAGAGATTATGATAAGGTCTTTCTGGAAATAATAATGGAGAAATATACAATGTATCAATGAAACGAACATCCGTCGATACATCAAAATAATTTGCATCATGATGGCAAATGTTATGTCCACAAATATATTCAAAACCCTCAATGAAATTTTCAAATTCTTTTTTCTGAGATGTATGTAATTTAACACCATTGGATTTTATTGCGCCAAAATCCAACACTTTTTTTTCTTGAGGATTCACCTCCAGATCTATAAAAACCAAGTCCAACATACTTTCCTTAACCAATCAACTAAAAGAAATATGTTCAAGCTACACTATTCAACTATTTTCTCTCTGTCGTCTCACAAAACTCATATTGCAAAACGTCATTAAAATTATCTAAATCTCAATCTGCGCATCAAAACACAAACAATAGCAAATGTAAGAAATATTCAGGAATCTAAAGGATAATTGAATCATATTCCACTAAATAATAAAAAACAGGCATCTTTTTATATCATCCGAAAAAAAATCATTCCACTATCGTAGCCACAATTCTTCTCCTTCCCCCATAATTGCGAAACTCACACAAATAGATGCCTTGCCATGTTCCTAAATTCAATTTTCCATTTGTGATGGGAATCGAAAGACTCACCCCCACCACCGTCGATTTGGCATGGGCAGGCATATCATCCAAGCCTTCTAACGTATGATCATAATAGGTCTCCCCCTCTTTTATCATGCGATCAAAGATTTTCGCCATATCAGACCGAACATCAGGGTCTGCATTCTCATTGATAGACAATCCACAACTGGTATGTTTCACAAACAAATGAAGCATTCCCACTTGTGGCAAGGGACTAGGCAAATGCGAGAGGACCTCATTAGTGATCAAATGAAATCCTCTCGATTTTTCAGACAACGCAAATTCTACTTGTCTCATCTGTTCTGATTCTTTTATTCTACATCATTCAGTGCCTTGACCGATTCTGACTTAACCAACCATGCAACGGCAAAAGCTGTCAGCATAATGAATTCACAGAACCATGTATATGGAAACCATGCAGGCACCCATGCAAAAATTGGCGTCTTATGTAAAGCCAAGCATACAGCAAAGACAAATATCACAATGCCACATACCTTATATACAATGTTTCTTTTTCTTTTCTTCTCATTATTTACATTACCAAGCGTAAACAAAAACAAAATATTTACAGCAAAAGCAAAGAATAACACCGAGGCCGAAATCATGTGAATCGTATGACTAACATTGATCGGCAAATCAAACATACCAACCGTCTCAGGAGCTCCTGGCACCCTACAAGGGAAGACAACCACAAACAAGCAGCACAACGACTGAATAATCGCCATCACCCTGTCTCGCCAATCATACCCTGTATAACACATAAAGAATACAGAAGCTGTAAACAGTAATCCAATCATCCATACTTTGGACGATGCATAATACGTGGCACTGACACTCATATACCATCCTTCCATATTATGTTCTGCTCCGAACAATCCAAATATAAGACAAGCAGGCGCCAACGCACCACAAAGTATTCCTAACATCTTACGTAGGAACAAATAATTCTTTACTTCTTCTTTCATTATCGTTACATTATTATTAGGTGTTCTTTTTATGTATCACAAGGTTCCTTTGGTCGAAGGCAATTCGTACTTATAGATATCACGTTTCACTGCCATTTTGATGGAACGAGCCAAAGCCTTAAAGATACCTTCAATCTTATGATGCTCATTTTCACCTTCAGCCTTGATATTCAGATTCATCTTAGCCGAATCGCTCAACGACTTAAAAAAATGCAAGAACATCTCCGTAGGCATATCACCCACATATTCACGTTTAAATTCAGCATTCCAAACCAACCATGGCCTGCCACCAAAATCCAGTGCCACAGAGCATAAGCAATCATCCATCGGAAGACAATAGCCATAGCGTTCAATACCTCTTTTATCGCCCAATGCTTTTAACAAAGCCTCACCCAATGCAATAGCCGTATCCTCTATCGTATGATGTTCATCCACATTCAAATCGCCCTTCACACGAACAGTTAAATCACAACCAGAGTGTTTACCAATCTGTTCCAACATGTGATCAAAGAAACCGAGTCCTGATGAAATCTCGCATTTGCCTGTTCCATCTAAATTCAATTGAACAAAGATGTCCGTTTCCTTCGTTGTACGTTGTACAGTTGCTACACGTTCTCCTGCAAACAAGAATTCTGCAATCTGATTCCAAGAAGTGACGATCTTAGCACATGACTCTATCAAGCCAGCTTCTTTCAATTTCTTTTCTGCCGTCTCAACCGACGATGCAATCAAAAGAGCTTTGCAACCAAGATTCTTTGCCAACATCACATCCGTCAACCGGTCACCTATCACGAAAGATCGACTCATATCATACGAACCATCCATATAAGAGGTCAGCATAGCAGTGCCAGGCTTACGGGTTGGAAGATTATCTTCCGGGAAAGACTTATCAATGAATATCTGGTCAAATTGGATTTCTTCCCCTTTTAAAATTTCAAGCATCTTACCTTGAACCGTATCAAAGTTTTTTTGAGGATAGACATCAGTACCCAAGCCATCTTGATTGGTCACCATCACTAATTCAAACGAACAATTTTTCCGAATAAAATATAAATTACGTAATAAGCCTGGCAAGAAAGTCATCTGATCCAATGTATCCACCTGATACGTAACAGGAGGCTCCACAATCAACGTGCCATCCCGATCTATAAAAAGAACTGTCTTCATTACCTGTTGATAAAAAAAATTACATACTCTGTCTTAATCCGTTTACAAAATCAAAACGGCAAGACAACTAACAGAAGTTCAAAGTTACAAAATTTCATCATTATATCAAGAATGGTGAAAGAAAAGTAGAACGAAAGAGGTTTTTATATCATTTATAAAAGAAAATCAAATGAAATAGCAACATCTCATTTTTGAGTAATTATTTTTTTGTTTATATTTGGAAATTAAATTAAAACAGAAAAAAACAAAATTTCTATGAACGCAGAAAATTTAATGCAGTCCCTGCAATTATTGGGCATTGGGTTGACAACGGTATTCTCCGTGTTATTACTCATTATATTTTTTGGAAACATGTTAATCAGGTTGATTAACAAGTACGCGCCGGAAGAAGAGGCGCAAAAATCCAAGGCTGTTTCATCAACACCTAATCCAGTAGATGCGAATGTAGCGCAGGCCATCAACATGGCAATCAGCCAAATTACAAAAGGAAAATCCAAGGCTGATAAGATTGAAAGAATTTAAGAAAAAAAATAATCATAAAAAAAATGGCTAAAGAAGTAAAATTCAGTCTTGTCTTTAGAGACATGTGGCAAGCCGCAGGTAAGTATGTACCGCGTGTTGACCAATTGATGAAAGTAGCACCTGCAATCGTAAAGATGGGTTGCTTCGACAGAGTAGAAACAAATGGTGGAGGTTTTGAGCAAGTCAACCTTCTCTATGGAGAAAACCCAAACAAAGCTGTCCGTCAATGGACAAAGCCTTTCCACGAAGCTGGTATTCAAACACACATGTTGGATCGTGCCTTGAACGGTCTCCGCATGAGTCCCGTTCCTGCCGATGTCCGTAAGCTCTTCTATGTAGTCAAGAAGAAACAAGGTACAGATATTGCACGTACATTCTGTGGATTGAATGACACACGAAATATAATTCCTTCTATTAAATATGCACATGATGGTGGTATGATTTCTCAATGCTGTCTTTGCATCACCTACTCACCCATCCACACGGTAGAATACTACACAAAGATGGCAAAGGAGTTGATCGAAGCAGGATGCGATGAGATCTGTTTGAAGGATATGGCTGGTATCGGTCGTCCTGCATTCTTAGGCGAATTAACAAAGAACATCAAAGCAATCAAAGATATCACTATTCAATATCACAGTCACGCAGGACCGGGCTTCAATATGGCTTCTATCTTGGAAGTCTGCAAGGCTGGTTGTGACTATGTAGATGTAGGTATGGAACCACTCTCTTGGGGTACTGGTCATGCCGATGTGATTGCAGTTCAAGCCATGTTGAAAGATGCAGGTTTCAAAGTAAAGGAAATCAACATGGAGGCTTATATGGAGGCTCGTACTTTGATTAAAGAGATGATGGACGACTTCTTAGGCTACTATATTCCTCCTCGTAACCGTATGATGAACTCATTGTTGATTGGTCCAGGTCTTCCTGGTGGTATGATGGGTTCATTGATGACAGACTTGGAGACCAACCTTGAGTCTATCAACAAATGGAAAGAGAAGAACGGCAAGCCTAAGATGAGTCAAGATGAATTGTTGATCAAACTATTTGATGAGGTTAAATATGTATGGCCTATGATGGGTTATCCATGTTTGGTAACTCCATTCTCTCAATATGTGAAGAATATGGCATTGATGAACGTAATGCAGATGGAGAAAGGCAAAGAGCGTTGGTCAATGATCGCCGATGATATTTGGGATATGATGTTAGGCAAATCAGGAAATCTTCCTGGCCCATTATCACCTGAGTTAATTGCAAAAGCAAAAGAGCAAGGACGTGAGTTTCACACAGAAGACCCACAAAGCAACTACCCTGACGCACTTGACACGTTCCGTGAAGAGATGAAGAAAGAGGGTTGGGACTTCGGTCAAGACGACGAAGAGTTGTTCGAGTTGGCTATGCACCCACAACAGTATAGAGCTTACAAGTCAGGCAAAGCGAAAGCCGACTTCCTAGCTGATTTGGAAGAGCGCAAAGCTAAGAGATCAGCATGCAAAGGCGGTGTAGAGTTGCCTCAAACCGTTACGGTAGAGGTAAACGGCGTTAAATATAACGTTACTATCGGTGCAAACGACGGATCAGCAACACCAAGTGCTACTGCAACATCAGCTGCCAGTGCAACACCAGGTGAAGGCAACGAATTGACTTCTCCATTGGAAGGAAAATTCTACTTAGTCAAGAACTCTGGCGACACACCTGTTAAAGTAGGTGACACTGTAAAGAAAGGACAAGTGGTATGTTATGTAGAAGCCATGAAGACCTTCAACGCCATTGCAGCAGAGTGTGATGGTGTCATCACACAGATTTGCTTGACAAGCGGTTCTTCCGTTTCCGAAGATGATGTATTGATGAGAATTAAATAATTGGAATCATGGTAGAAATATTAGAAAAAATATATGGCATGACGGCGATTGGCGAATTAATTGCCAATCCCTCATATATCGTAATGATTCTTTTGGCATTCTTCTTGCTCTATTTAGGTATCAAGAAGGAGTATGAGCCATTGCTTTTGATACCTATTGCTTTTGGTGTATTGATTGCCAACTTTCCTGGTGGAGGTATGGGCGTTATAGCAACCGATGGCGAGGGTATGGTTCATTTTATCAAAAATGGTCAGGAGGTAGCAAAGAACATCTATGAGATGTCATTGCCTGAAATTGCACATGACCTCGGCATCATGAACTTCCTTTACTACGCTTTGATTAAGTCAGGTTTATTACCCCCTATCATCTTTATGGGTGTAGGTGCGTTGACCGACTTCGGACCTATGCTACGTAACTTGAAGTTAGCTATCTTTGGAGCTGGTGCTCAGTTTGGTATCTTTGCTGTATTAATTGTAGCAAGTCAATGTGGATTTGACATGAAAGAAGCAGGTTCTTTGGCTATCATCGGTGGTGCTGATGGACCAACAGCCATCTTCACTACATTAAAATTGGCTCCAGACATGTTGGGACCAATCGCCATTGCAGCTTATTCATACATGGCCTTGGTACCTGTGATTGTTCCATTGGTAGTAAAATTGACATGTTCAGAAAAAGAGTTGAAGATCAACATGAAGGAGCAAGACAAGCTGTATCCTAACAAACAAGAGTTTAAGAACATGCGTGTCTTGAAAATCATCTTCCCTATTGCTGTTACCGTTATCGTAGGTATTATCGTTCGTGATGCAGTAGCCTTGGTAGGTATGTTGATGTTCGGTAATTTGATCAAGGAGATCGGTAGCAATACATCTCGTTTGTTCAATGCTGCTTCCAATGGTATCATGAATGCAGCGACTATCTTCTTAGGACTCTGTGTCGGTGCTACTATGACGGTGGATGCCTTTTTGAATATAAGAACAATCGGTATCGTTGCAGGTGGGTTCTGCGCTTTCGGTTTCTCTATCTTTGGAGGAATCTTGTTAGTAAAGATCATGAATCTATTTTCCAAGAAGAAAATTAACCCATTGGTTGGTGCAACTGGTTTGAGTGCCGTGCCTATGGCATCTCGTGTTGCCAATGACATTGCATTGAAGTATGATTCACGCAACCACGTATTGAACTATTGTATGTCATCTAACGTGGCAGGTGTGATCGGTTCTGCAGTAGCTGCAGGTATCCTGATTAAATTCTTAGGATAATAAATTCTAAACCATACAAAGTCTCCTGACATAACGTCAGGGGACTTTTTTTCAATCTTCAAACCGAATAATATTAAAGTATAAATGATTAAGAACCTAATATTTGATTGGGGCGGTGTTCTAAGCGTCAGTCAACATCAAGAAGCCGTAAATCGTTTTTCAGACTTAGGCGTACCTCATGCAGATAAGTATTTCATAGAAGGACAAAACTGGGGAGGCATCTTTGGACAGGTAGAAGAAGGAACAATCACAATAGCAGACTTTCTAAAACAAGTATCTGTCCTATGTCAAAAAGAAATCACCTTTGAACAAATAGCCTATGCATGGTGGGGATTTTTCTCACATCTACCACAAGGCATGTTAAAACAATTGAAGACATGGAAAGAAGAAGGCTATCGCATCTACATGCTGACCAACAACAATCCGTTCATGATGAGTTACATTAGAAGCGAAGAATTTGCGCCAGAAGGAAAACCTTTTTATTCCTATTTTGACAAATTATATGTCAGCTGTGAAATAGGACTTTCCAAACCAGACAAGGAGATCTATCAATATGTACTGAACGATGAGAAGTTAAACCCAGACGAAACCATTTTTGTTGATGACCGTAAGCAGAATCTAATTGGAGCCAAAGAGGTTGGCATGCACACATTCTTTGTAGAAGATAGCGAGAAGTGGATCGACGCGTTTAAATCAATTTTATGAGTAGAAAATTTGAATTTTGATGCATCATCAAACAATGTGATTTCGAAAAATCTCCTATATTTGCTAAAAACAATCAAATGAAAAACGGGAAACATATATGTGAACTACTCAAAGCTATTCGGCAACAAATAGCGGATGAGAATCATATTGTGTTCCATACAAAAAAATGCACATCTAAAGCAGATTGCAAAGGTTCCTGTCCTGCTTGTGATAAAGAGTTATTAACGTTGGAGGATCAACTGCAAAAAAGAAAATCCTCTGGTTTCCCAATCAAACTAGCGGCCTTATCCGCTAGCCTTTTAATCAGCAATTCATTTGCATCCGACTCTATTCAAACGAATAGCACGTCACAAGATTCAACTTCAAAAACAGAAAGTCATACGGAACCTGATGATATAGATATGATATTTGGAGCTGTTCAAATGACCCAAGCATCTTTCCCCGGAGGAATAAAAAGTCTGATGATTTGGTTACAAGAAAATTTACAATACCCAGAAGAGGCTTTAAACAAAAATATACAAGGCAAAGTTTTTGTATCGTTCATTGTAGGAAAAGATGGAACTATACGTGATGCAAAAATCACACGAAGTGTTGATCCTTCATTAGATGCCGAAGCTCTTCGTGTAGTCAACCTAATGCCAAAATGGAATCCTGCCATTGAATTTGGCATAAAAACAGATTCTCGTTACAATTTGCCCATTAACTTCAAAATAGAAGAAAAGGAAGAGACGTCCAATGAACAATAAAAAAATTCATACTCTTCCTTGCTATTTTTCTGCTATTATTTACCTTTGCAACAAACCATCGAATATTCACTTATGAAAAACAGGTTTCTTTCTTTTTTTACGATTCTTTTTTTGGAATCTCTCCTATCCCTATATGCAGACATAGATATCACCAATCTATACCTGCAAAATGCCGGCTTTGATGATGCTCAGCATTTTGATTACACCGTAAGAGACAACGGAAACACCAGTCAGGAGATCCTCCCCGTCTATGGATGGTACAAAGACATTGGCGTTGATTATACTGTGACGGGTATCTATCAAATCGGCACGCAACGGACCTTCAACACCTCAGGAAAAATTCCATCTAAAGGGTATGATGGTTCATCCAACGGTGGTTGTCTGGTTCTTAGTACTGGTTGGGAAGAGTCTCTGAAATATTATCAGACCATCACCCTACCCGCTGGTTCCTATAAATTACAATCTGTTTTTTATAACGGAAGTAACTCCACCAACGGAAAGAGTCTCATGAGTTGGATTCCAACCAACGGCAATGCTGTTGTCTCATCCATCTCGTCTTTCCCTCAGAACAGCTGGACCAACGACAACCTATCATTCACACTATCCAGCGAAACGGAAGGTCGTATTCAAATAGGGTTTCAAGGGGCACCTAATGGTTCGGCCAACTCTGCCAAAGTGGTGGTCGATTATGTGAAATTGATTCTGGTGGGCGACAATAGTTCGTTAATCAACAACTTACGCAACACACTAAAAACAACAATCTCAACTGCCAACCAACTCTATGGCGATGGCTCTGGACATGCTGCGGAACAATTACATACCTACATCAACAATGCGCAACAGATCTATGATAACAATGCTTCTTCTTACGAAGATATCTTCCTCATAAACGAGACATTGAAAGATCAGATAACTCTTTATAAATGGGAGAATTCAACAATTGATAATCCATCAGACTTAACACATTTCATCATCAATCCCAATTTTGAGGATAAATTCAATGGGTGGAAACAATCGGGACTACAGACTCAATCGAACACTTCTTTCCCAAAGAAGTCCGGCAACTACTATGTAGAGAAATGGGTTTCTGCAGGTTCTACCATTGGCAATGTGTTCGTCACACAAGAGCTCAGTTCCGACCTGCCAAAAGGTAAATTCATCCTAAAGGTAAATGCTCAAAACACGCAGAACGGCAAAGAGGGTCAGAAAGGGGCATGGATATGTGCAGGCAACGACAGTATTGAAGTATCAGAAGCTAAAGAATACACACTGCAGTTCACACACATGGAATCTCTTTTAACCATCGGTTTCATCACATACGATGCGACAGGCAATTGGGTGGCACTTGATAATTTCCGTCTCTATTATGCTGCCGCCACAACCGATGATTATAAAGCAGAACTACACAAAAGAGTAACCTATGCAAATGAATTGTTAGAGGAGACATTACACGAGCAAAAACGCATTGCCCTACTATCTGCCACGCAAGCGGCTCAAGAATGGATTAACTCACCAACCTCAACAGATGCACTATCCAATCTAGCTGAGGCACTACGAATAGCGATAAACGAAGCCCAACAATCCGTCAAGCTGCGTCAACAATTAGAAAAGACAATTAAAACAGCTAAAGACAGTTATCAGGAGAATAAGAACGGAAGCGAGGAGTTAGCTTCTGCTATCAGCGCAGCCGAATCCGACAAAGAGGATGAGCAACTATCCGACGAAGAGATAAGACAGAGCATAAAACAATTAGAGAACGCTATCTTCACCTTCAAGGTATCGAATGCTACGGGCGACAGTCCGACCGTAACGACAGACCCTCGTTGTCTGAGAGGTGCTACAATGGCTTTTGGTCGAGCAACCTTCTCGGGAAAAGATATCATTGAAAAAGGCTTTTGCTGGAGTACTCAGTCCGAACCTACCGCAACAGATCAGCGTTCCACCTTATGCTACAACAACAATGGTGACATATACGTCATGGAAGGGTTAACCCCCTCTACCATCTACTACATACGTCCGTATGCTATCACAAGTAATTATGCCGTAGGATATGGTAAAATCTTAAAGATCTGTACGCTTCCTATGGGTAATGTAACCTGGACCTACAACAACGGAGGCTCCGACGAAGAAAATGACCGGATAAACTATGCCATCGCCGATGCTGTCGATATCTGGAATCATATCACAAGCATCAACGGACTACATCTAAGTGTCTCGTATGGCGCCAGCACCCCTACTGCCGATTGCAGCTATGGTGGTTCGATGCGAGTAGGACCGAATGCCAGCTATCAACGGACAGGTACGATTCAACATGAGATGTGTCATGCCGCAGGTGTAGGAACAACCGACACATGGTATAACTCCAGCACCTATCGTCAAGAGACCAGCAAAGGATTCTGGTTGGGTGAAAGGACAGACCAAGTAGTGCAATTCTTTGAAAATGACGGATCTGCACATCTGAAAGGAGATGACACCCATTTCTGGCCTTACGGAATCAATGGCGCTCATGAAGACGATGGCACCCGCATTCTCTATTATGCCAATGCATTGATCATTCAAGCATTAGGAGAAGACAATCTACCTCCCATCTATGGAGCCTTTGCCTCTCCTGCTTATACCTTTACACAAGAGGACAAAGATCTCTACTATCTCCTGCCCGTCAACGAGACAATTGGCAACAAAGCATATATGTTAAAAGCCAACAACAATGGAGGATTAACGTTGGAAAGCTACGACTGGTACTCTGCCTTATCAGACAATGCCATAGCCTGGAGAATCCATTTCAATTCTAAAACACAGCTTTACGATTTTGAAAATGTAGCCACAAAACAATCCATCACCTGCTCCAACAATCAGGTGAGTCAATCAACTTCCAACAACTACAAGATTCAGTTGCTTGGATCCAGACAAAACACAGTCAACACCTATTTCAATCTTAAAACCTATTGGATGACCTTTGCAGACGGTTCCAATAAGCCAAAGGCCTTGACCAATAACAATCGAAACATCTCATCCAGCACATTCGACCATCGAAACTCATCCACACAACAACGTTGGATGATCGTAACCAGAGATGAGATAAAAGCATTGACCGGCAACTACACACAGGTACAAGAGACAACTGAATCACCATCACTCCTACTCTATGGAGAAGAAGATCAAATCACTTTCAGAACCGTTCAAGAAGGAGCTTGGATCACTCTTTACAATCTATTCGGACAAATGATTGATCATTTCTACATGCAGGCAGATCTTCAACTCACAAAGAAATATGCCAAAGGAATTTATATTGTAAACGGACAAAAAATAATTGTAAAATAACAGCTGTTTAATCATAAAATAATCATAATGAATACTGAATTGCCACAAGACATCAACATGCTTTATAGCTTTATCAACATGAAACTAAGGGATGTCTATTCCTCATTGGATATGCTTTGCGAAGATATGAATATCGACAAACAAGAGCTGATCAACAAGTTATCTCAGGCTGGTTTTGAATACAACGAGAAACAAAATAAGTTTTGGTAAAAACAGAGGACTACAGCATGAACAAAAAGACATTATACAAACGATTAACCATATACATATCATGAAGAAAACCTTTATATCATTTATCCTCTCTTTTATCCTTATTTCTCTCGCACATGGACAATTTCTATATGTTCACCAATCATCGGGCAAGGACTCATTCAACATTATGGACATTGATAGTATCACTTTTCATAAAGGAGAAGTGCAACAACCTGAGATTACTCGCTTTGTCGGCGGTGACATCTCCATGCTACCCCAATACGAAGCCCATGGCAACACCTACTACGACATAAATGGGAAGAAGATTGATGATGTCCTTTCCTATTTCAAAGAACTAGGACAAAACAGTATGCGTGTACGTTTGTTTGTTGATCCAACCAATGCCTCTACAGAAGATAAGGCTTCTGGTGTAGTGCAAGATCTGAAATATGTCATTCAACTAGGAAAAAGAATTAAGCAACAAGGACTTCAATTTATGCTGGATTTTCATTACTCCGACTCATGGGCCGATCCAGCCAAGCAAACCACTCCAGTCTCCTGGAGAAATGCTTCCTCGAAAGAACTTTGTGACACGCTATACAACTATACGAAGCGTTGTCTCTCTGTGCTAAATCAAAATGGTGCAACCCCAGATTTCATTCAGATCGGAAACGAGATATCCTACGGAATGTTATGGAACACAGGAAAGGTGTATGCAACAAGTGCCAATAACTGGGATGTATTTTCTAACTTCTTGAAATCCGCCAGCAAAGCATGTCGTGAAGTCTGTCCGAAAGCCAAGATTATCATTCACACAGAGCGTTCTGGCAATGCATCTGTCAGCCAACAATACTACCAAAGAATCAAGGATAACAACATCGACTACGATATTATCGGACTCAGTTATTATCCTTTATGGCACAATGACATAGCAACGCTGAGCAATACGCTTTCTACACTCGAAAGATCTTTCCCTGAGAGAACAATTCAAATCGTCGAAACAGCTTATAACTATCAATGGTACCCTGACGATGCCACCTATGATTTCAGAAACGTATGGCCCATCACACCCGATGGACAGAAAAAATTTTTGGCTGATCTGATAACCGAGTTGAAGAAACATCCTAATGTCAACGGACTTTACTGGTGGTTCCCAGAAGAGAATGGTAATGGTGTGATTGGCAACTGGTTAAACAGAGGCTTATTCGATGACAATAACGGGAAAGCCCTACCCGCACTCTATATCCTAAGCGATTTCCTAAACGAATAATCATTCTTTCGACCGACAGGTTTAATTCATCTCTGTCTGACTGATCAGATTATTCAGAAGAGCATAAATAGTAAGACCCGAAACCGATTTTATATTGGTTTTGGCTGTTATATTCTTTCGATGAGCAATAACAGTATAGACTGATAGATTCAGCAGTTCAGCAATCTCCTTGTTGGTCTTTCCTTTGGCCACCAAGACAAGCACCTCTTTTTCACGAGATGACAGTTCACAATTATCAGACAGATTAGCACTTTCGGTTTTACAACTTACATTTCTCAATTTAGAGATGATGACAGAAGGATCGTCATCCATTTCAATCACGCCATCCACAAGGTTCATCATCTGCATAGGGACATAACTGGTCTGCAAAGCAAAGATCACCATGTTCTCATTCTCCGTTCTGCAATCATGTATGAATTTTGTGAATTGAGAGGTTTTAGACATACGAGGATTCACCAACAAAATATCGATTCCATGCAGAAGCACATTCGTTGTAATAGAATTGCTCTGATAAAATCTCGTTATCTTAAATTCAGGACCTGATTCAATAATTTTTTTCAGTCCCTCAATGATGATGATAGAAGGGTCAATAATCATAAGATTTCTTTTTTTCATAAGGAACCTCCTTTCACTCCTTCAATATATGGCATAAGGATCTTCTCCTCCACGATCGTATGTTTATCCAGATCTTTTGACAATTGGATAATATCAAACCACACACCAATTCGTTCGTTTGGCATGATCTCTGCCGGTAAATATTTGATAATGATATTGGTCAAATCGCTTAGTTTATCCCCTATATTACCATGAGATCTCGACAAGGTGTCGAGGTCTATATTCTCAGGAATCATCTGTTTGTTCTCAGACAACAAATAGGGGAAAATCGTATCTTCCTCTGTTTTAAAATGAGTAGCTATTTCACTCTCATATTCCTTAAAGAAATTCAGCAAGACATCACCGATCTTTCCTGCCTCCTTTGCTATCTTACCAATATGTTTCTCAATATGTTTCAAGCGATGATTCAAATAGTAATCATGCGAGGCAATCAAATATTTCACCAAAGCATTGGCATCAATATCTTTTATCTCATCCTCCGTAGGCATATAATCATCGAATGAATAGACATTGCACAGAAGAAGAAACATGAATGATGACACATTGTTCATTTCGCATATATCTTCCACCCGTTTTTCTCCAAAACCCAGTTTCATGCCAAATCTTGGCAACATCAGAATTAGTTGCGGATTGTAATTAAGCAGTTCAATAAACTTATTTCTTCCAGTGAATTTATTCATTACTTTTCTGTTTTAGAATTTTCTGTTTTTTTACAATTATTCATCAGCGGACAATCACCGCATTGTCCATCCTTACAACATTCCTCACAACCACTTTTCTCACCGCAACCGCAACTGCAACTATGCGTGAAAAACAATCGCTTCACGATCCAAACAATGGCGGCCAGAATGATAATTGCGACAAGTATGTTTTGGAATGTCTCGTTCATTTCTTACAATCATTTTTAATCTCACATCTTAAAATAATCTTCCTATTTGATAAATCAAAAAGGAGGCAATCCACGCTACAGAAGTAGTATAGACAATGGAGAACAGTGCCCATTTCCAGTTCGATTCCTTTGCTATGGCAGTGACAGCTGCGATGCAAGGATAATAGAGCAACACAAAGACCATAAACCCATAGGCAATCAGAGGCGTAATTGGTGCATCATCGTCATGAGAATGCTGAAGAGCATAAATCAGTTTCTCAGAATTCTTGTCTGCATCACTGTCTGCATGATAGAGAATACCCATAGAGGATACCACAATCTCCTTTGCTGCGGAGCCTGTCAGAATGCTGACACCCATCTTCCAGTTGAAACCTAATGGACGAACAACGGGTTCAATAAACTTACCAATCATACCGAGATAGGAATTCTCACTCTGAACCGCTGCTCTATCAATCTCCAATTGTGACAACATTTCCGTTTTCTCATCTTCCGACAAATCCGATTGAGCCTCAATAGTAGCTATCTCTTCGTCTATACGATCTGTCTCACTATTACGTGAAGGGAAATAACACAATGCCCATATAATAACAGAAGCCACAAGAATCACAGACCCCATCTTTTTCAAATATTGAACGGCTTTCTCCCACATGTGGATAAGTGTGTTTCTAGCTGATGGAATACGATATGGAGGCAGCTCCATCACAAACTGGTCTGAATCGCCTTTAAAGATTGTCTTCTTTAGTAAAAGAGCCGTGACAATAGCCATGAGAATACCTAGCAGATAGACACTAAGCAAGATAAGTCCTTGATTCTTCGCAAAAAAAGCGGAAACAAGAAGCAGATAAACTGGAAGACGGGCTGAACAAGACATAAATGGAATCGCCATCATCGTCACTATACGGTCCTTCGGATTCTCCAACGTTCTAGTTGCCATAATAGCAGGCACACCGCATCCGAAACCTGTCAGCAGGGGAATGAACGATTTACCATGCAACCCCATCTTGTGCATCAGTTTATCCATGATAAAAGCGGCACGAGCCATGTAACCTGTATCTTCCAATAGGGATATGAAGAAGAAGAGTATCAGGATATTCGGCAAAAAAACTATTACGCCGCCTACCCCTGCTATGATTCCATCAACAATCAAATCTGACAATATTCCATTGCCAAGCAAACTGCGCATGGTTTCACCTAACCAATTCACTCCATTTTCGATCCACTCCTGAGGGAAGGCTCCTAACGTGAAAGTGGTCTGAAACATAATCCACAAGAAGAGAATGAGAACCGGGAACCCGAGCCATTTATTGGTAAGTACCTTATCCACTGCATAAGCAAGTTCTTTATCTTCCTTGTCACTTCTTGTCAGGGTCTCGGTCAATGCACCTCGTATAAATCCATACTTGGCATTGGTGATCACACTGACAGCATCCTCACCGAACTCTCGTTCAATACTACTGCGACATTGATCAACAGTCTCCTTGATTTCAGATATATCATGTAAATGCTTCTTCAAGTGATCGTATGTAACCGAATCATTTTCCAACAACTTGATGGCAACATAGCGAAAAGGAAAATCAACAGCCACCTCCGAGTGTCCAGCCAACAAAGGTTTTATTTTCCCAATAGCTGCTTCCAATTCAGCACCATAATTGATATGGATATGCTTAGTAATCTCATCATTTTCTTCATAAACAGTGATGATATGGTCCAGCACATGATCTATTCCCTTGCCTGATTTAGAATTTGTAGGAGCGCACGGAAAACCAAGCATCTTTTCCAACTGTGCATCATCAAGTTTTAGTCCTTTTCCTTCCAGCTCATCATACATATTGAGAGCCATCACCATACGCACGTTCATATCGATGAGTTGCGTGGTGAGGAATAAGTTACGTTCCAGATTAGAAGAATCCACGATGTTCAGCACCACATCTGGGTGTTGCTCGGTGATGTATTCACGGACATATAACTCTTCAGGTGAATATTCGGTGATCGAATAGGTACCTGGCAGATCGACCAGATGGATGGTATAACCATTTCGATAGAACGTTCCCACCTTGGAAGTAACCGTCACCCCGCTATAATTACCCACATGCTCACGCAGACCCGTTGCATGGTTAAAGAAAGAGGTCTTACCGCAGTTAGGATTACCTACCAAAGCCACAGTGATGGTTTTGGTCTTCTCTTTGATACGATTCTGCACGGCTTCCGAGAAGGTCCCTTTGAACCCCTCATTCATATCGTCTGTGTGTTCCGAGATGCCAACCACCTCTATATGGCTTGCCTCGCTTCGACGAAGGGACACATGGCTCTGCATGATTCGATACTCTATCGGATCCTGAAGAGGAGCATTTTTCAGTACAGTCACACGTTCTCCCTTTACGAAGCCCATCTCCATCACACGGTGACGGAAACCTCCGTGACCATTCACCTTAACGATGATACATTCTTCACCTTCAACAATGTCTGCAAGCGTTCTTTCGTTATCTTTCATATCTATTTACACTGAGATGAATCGATCTTTTTCTATCTCACAAAATTAAACAATGCAAATTTACTTACTTTTTTCATATTGTTCAGTATTCATCACATATTGTTCGAACAACACACCTCGCATAATATTTATCTTTTTTTTTAACTTTGCATAAAAATTAGAAATTACAAATCATCAACAACCATTCCCATGAGATTATCAAAAAAAAACATTCCTTTTATATTCCTTATTCTTACCGTCATATCACTCATTGTCTGCTCTTTTCTAAGCAGGTCTTCAATAGAATTAATTAAAAATTCTCTCTATACATCCCCCATTATGATTGCACTATGGGCAGCCACAGCAATCACAGCCCTTTACAGTCTATTATCACAAAAATTATTTTCAAGAAACAAACCGTCCTTTTTGATTCATCTATCTTTGATACTGATTCTAGCAGGTGCATTGACAACCCACCTCACCAGTACGAGAGGACATGTCAGTATTCCCAAAGGCGAAACCGTCAATTTTTTCTATAACTCAATTGAAAAGGCACGTTTGCAATTGCCCTTCAGCATCACACTCGATGATTTTGAAATCATATACTATGAAGGGACCAATACACCAGCCGACTATCGAAGCACATTAACCATAGACAAAGAGGGAGAAAAGAAGACAGTGACAATCTCCATGAATAAGATATATGAATCAGATGGATACCGAATCTTTCAATCTTCATATACGCCAGATCATCTAGCATCTTCTTTTATCATCAACTATGACAGATGGGGCGTCAATCTTACCTACACTGGCTATTTTCTCTTCTTAATCTCAATGATTGCTCTATTCTTTCATCCCAACAGTCTGTTCAGATCCCTATTGAAAAATCCACTTTGGAAAACATTTATAATCATTTTGGTCTGTTCCCTTCCGTCACAATCCAAGGCAACAGCAAAAACATTATCCGTAGCAGATGCAAAACAATTCGGCGAACTATTCATTCAGCATCAAGACCGAATCTCAACCATAGACGCATTTGCAACTGATTTCACCAAGAAGCTATATGGTAAAAGTTCATACAACGGACTAAGTGCCACGCAAGTACTCTGCGGATGGATATTCAACCCTCAAGAGTGGCAATATGAACCTATGATAAAGATCAAAGACAAGGAGGATCAAAAGCTTTTGGGTACCACGAACATGGCCCGATTCATCGATTTCTTCACTGCTGACCAAAAATATAAGATACAACTGGCTCAAATCGATTGCATTCGAAAGAACGGAGACAATGCTGTGATGAAAAGATTAAAAAAACTTGATGAGAAGGCGGAATTAATTGCCATGCTAGAAAACGGCAATTTCATGAAAATCTTTCCCATCATACAAAACGACAAATGCAGATTAGTATCACCCGCAGACAGTGCAATATCAAACATCGCCAAAGAAGACTCCCTGCTCCTCAATCACTTCTTTTCACTGCTGTATGAATCTTATCAAAAAGAAGAGCCTTGTGGCGAATGGATAGCGAAATTTAAGAGTTACCAGTTCAAGCAATTGGGAGATGCTGCACCTTCTGTCGTTCAACAGAAAGCGGAGAAATTATACCTACAATTCAATTATACAGCTATCTGCAGCTACATCACACTCACCATAGGCATACTAGCATTTATTCTTTTATGTATTCATCTGTACAATCCCCAAAAGAGATGGAACGACAAACCGTTCTTCTTCTTCCTCATAGGATGTACACTATACCTCACATTCATCATTGTTCTCCGTAGCATTGTGGCAGAAAGACTGCCATTCTCCAATGGACATGAAACATTATTACTTATAGCATGGATTGCTCAATTCACAGCTCTGTTCAGCCATCATAAGTTTAAAATCATTCTTCCCGTAGGCATTTTGATCTCTGGATTCGCACTATTAGCCTCCTCTCTTAGCGACATGGATCCTCAGATAACCCCACTCATGCCTGTACTCAATTCGCCCCTCTTAAGCATCCACGTATCATTAATGATGATATCCTATACATTTGCAGGATTCATAGCATTAATCAGTATCGCATCCCTAATCCTACACGCATTAAAGGGAGAGAACGCTGCAGAAGAACGATTCATGTTACTGAATCAACTACTACTCTATCCGACACTCTTCTGTATGTCAATCGGTATATTCATCGGTTCTATATGGGCAAATATATCATGGGGCGATTATTGGTCATGGGACCCTAAAGAAACATGGGCTCTGATATCAATGATTATTTATGCCATACCACTACATGGAACACAAATCAGATTCCTCAACAAACCACTCTATTTCCATCTATATCTTTCATTAGCACTAATAAGTATTTTGACCACCTATTTCGGTGTGAACTATTACTTTGGAGGAATGCATAGTTACGCATAAAAGAAGGATAATCGAACATCAATAAAAACACACAAACGGAGAAAAAACATATCTTGCTCATATTCTACCTATAAATTGGTATAAAAAATAGAATAATACTAACATAAAGTGATTTCACACATCGTGAAACCACCTTACATTTGCATTGTTCAAAAAGAAATAGATTGTTCCTCAATATGAAAAGGAAATTTATTATAAGCCATAATTAACCATACCTCACTTTTCATAGGAACAATTACCACATAAGGACAAGTGAATTTATATGATTATTTAACGAAGAGATCCTTGTGAAAGGCTCTCTTCGTGCCTATAAATTCTACCTTCATTCACAAATGGTATAATCATATTTAGCTATACCTTTCATAAACGTTACTAACAAATGGGGATTGACGAACGCACAAGAGATATCGAACTTTGCAACATAAAAAAATGTCACAAAAAAATGAAGAAGAACGTAATCATAGGACTCATCTCAGCAGTATTGTTTTTCCCTAATGGACTGGAAGCATCAGAAGTATTTCATTCAGACAGTACACAAATTCAAGACTCTATCCGCAAAGAGATTAAACACAAGAAGTATGCCATCGACAAAAATGATTATGGCGATTGGCGATTCAGACTCGGGAGCTATGGTGAAATGCTCTATCAGCATTTCGATTATGGTCCGAACAGTTTTTACGAGACAGGGTCAACTGACGACAATCGTTCTCAAATATCCATTCCTCGCTTTGTCATCGCAATGGATTTCAAAATCAATCCTACTTGGATTCTAAGTTCTGAGATAGAATTTGAATACGGAGGTACCGGCACTGGTATAGAGTATGAATACAATGAAGCAGGAGAATATGAATTGGAAGTAGAGAAAGGCGGAGAAGTAGCCATCGAACAATTTCATATCACCAAGATATTCAACAAAGCTCTTCAACTACGAATGGGACATTTCGTTGTTCCCGTTGGATTAACCAATGCTCATCATGAACCTATCTTCTTTTTTAGCACGAGCCGTCCCGAAGGTGAATCCTCAATCATTCCTAACACATGGCATGAGACAGGTATCTCGCTATTAGGTTCTGTAGGAAACATCTTCAAATATGAAGTCATGTGTGTAAACGGGTTAGACCCCAACTTCTTCTCTCGTGCGAATTTCATTAAAAACGGCAAACAATCCATGTTTGAAACTCAAACCATGACCAACCCTGCTCTAGCCTATCGTCTGGAACTTCAAGGTGAGAAATCACCTCGTTTCGGATTCTCTGGATATTACACTTCTAAATGTTCCGGTAATTCATCAAAGCCAAACAAGATGGAAGAGATAGACATTCCTGTACTCGTCTTAAGTGCGGATGCACAATACATCGGACATAATTGGTGTGCTCGCACAAATTTCCTTTGGGGAAAGATAGGCGATAGTGAGGCATTGTCCAAACTTAATATCACAATGCCTAAGACAGGCAAGATTTCTCTTTTCCCAAGAGATCAAGTACCCGAAAGTGCACTTACCTGGTATGCTGAAGTCGGGTATGACTTAGGTGCTCAATTATTCAAGAAATGTAGTCTGATTCCTTTTGTTCGATATGAATACTATAACAGTATGCAGACCACAGAGGGTGCTGTAGCTATAGAACCAAGATATAAGAAAGACATTTTTACTGCAGGAATCAATTACTATCCATTAAAAAATCTTGTCATCAAAGCCGACTTCTCTCACAGATGGGTAGATCGCGGAAATTACAACGATGAGAATACAGTTTCATTAAGTGTCGGATATCTGGCATGGATGTTTAAGCATAAACATAATAACAAATAATAACTAAAAAAGAACATGAAAAAGAGTTTCATTTTACTTTGTGGACTAATAGGAATGTTAACATTCTCCTGCAAAGACGACGAAGAGAAAGATAACAATACACTTTCTCAAGATTACAATGCTGAATATACAGCTGTCATTGACAACTATGTAGATAACGTTGTTATTTTAACTTATTCAAAGCAAAAAGAAAATGCAGAAAAATTATTAAATGCAGTCTTGAAATTTTCAGAGAGTGGCAGTCAGAATGATCTTGACAAAGCCTGTGACGCATGGCGTTCCACTCGTGTGCCTTGGGAAGAGAGTGAAGCCTTCTTATTCGGTCCTGCTGCCACATACAGCCTTGATCCATCCTTGGATTCTTGGCCATTGGATAAAGTGCAGATAGAGAAATACCTCAGCAGTTCCATTGATTTCGATGTGGATGGATTAGGCTCAACCGTTCGCGGATTCCACACATTGGAATATCTTCTGTTCGAAGATGGAAAAGCGAGAAAAGCCTCAACAATCAGCGACAGACAAAAAGAGTATATGGTAGCAGTAGCTACTGGCATTCGTAATGACAGCTTTAAATTGTGGTATTACTGGAATGGAAACAACAACTTAAGCAGTGACGACGAAGAACTGATTGAAGAACTTGAGCCAGATGAGGCTGCAGATGGTTTCGGAAAGAGATTCAAACAACCTAACTTGTATGATCAATTGTTCAAGACACAAGCAGATGTCATCTCACAAATTGTTGATGGTTGCACAGACATCTCAGGTGAAGTTGGCGAACAAAAAATCGGAGGTCCGTTTGAAAACAAAAACGTGGAGGATGTTGAATCATGGTACTCATGGAACTCATTGGACGATTATAAGAATAATATCTTAAGTATCCAACATTCATATCTCGGCACATTATCAGACAACATCAACGATCTAGATAATGCAGGAGATGAACGTTCTATCTCCGGATTAGTAGCCAAAAGCAACAAAGAATTGGACAAGGAGATTCGCTCTGCCATTCAAGCTGCTTATAAAGCAATCAACGCAATCCCTGCTCCTTTCCGTAACAATCTAAACGCATCTACAGAAATAAAGGATGCCATGGAAAAATGTGCAGAACTAACAGATCAATTAGAAAAGATAAAAACTGTCATTAAATAATAATTTTCTCACTTGCTATCTTCATTAACATTCAGCCCAGAAAAATGATTTCTGGGTTGATGTTAATAATTTAAAACATATATCAAATTCACTTTTTTATCTTGTCCTTAAAAATATGTATAAAATACAATCCATCATACCGATTCTGTTTCTGCTTTTTTTCTCTTCGTGCGACGATGAAACGAGCACAGAGGATATGATGACTAAACCCAATGGAGATATAGCTCTCTTTGATGAACTATCCGCTGGCAGATCTACTATTTTTCTATCATCCAGTAAAGCGTATGACACACCTGCTTCTTGGGTAACCGGTAGTTTAGCAAGCAGATTCAACAATGGAGATCTTCTATATGACAATCCATACACAGAAGCATCAGGTCTAGGACCCGTCTATGCAGGTTACTCGTGTGGTAGTTGTCATAAAAATGCAGGACGCACTCCGTCCTCTCTTTTTTCACAAGGTGGTAGTGGAAACTATGGTTTCTCTTCCATGCTAGTTTATATCACAAGAAAAAATGGCGCATTCTTCCGCAATTACGGTCGTGTGTTACATGACCAAACCATCTATGGGTCTAATGCAGAAGGAAAGCTCAAAGTAACCTATACCGAAAAGAGTTATCAGTTTCCTGATGGCGAAACCTATTCGTTACAAACACCGCACTATACCATCACTGATTGGTATGCCGACAGCATCTCACCAGAGGATTTATATATATCTGTCCGTATTCCATTGCGTCATGTGGGCATGGGTCAAATCATGGCATTAGACAAGAATGAGCTCTTGCGTGTTGAGTCACTGAGCAACTATCCTGAATATGGAATCAGCGGAAGACTCAACTATATCACCGAACGTGGAGTATATCAAATCGGCGTTTCAGGGAACAAAGCTCAACATGCTGATTTAACGGTTGAACTAGGTTATTCCAGCGATATGGGAATCACCAACACACGCTACCCTGAAGAAGTCTGTGCAGGACAATCACAGAGTCCAAGCTTTTATCACGGCATAGAGGTATCGTCCGAAGAAATGGAGGATGTTGATCTCTATATGCAATGTCTTGGTGTGCCCGCCAGACGATATGTAAACAATTCAATCGTAAAGAAAGGGGAAGAGGCTTTTTATGCAGCAAAATGTAATCTATGTCATATCCCCACCCTACACACCCGTCCGGAAGGTAGCACACTACTCAACGGAACACGTCTTCCTTGGTTAGGGGGACAAACCATCCATCCATATTCTGATTTCCTACTTCATGACATGGGACCAGAGTTAGATGATCACCTCAAATCAGGATTGGCCTTCGGCTGTGAATGGAGAACCACCCCTTTGTGGGGAATTGGACTTCAAGCAATTGTCAATGGTCATACACAATTCCTACATGATGGACGGGCAAGAAATCTGAAAGAAGCCATTCTCTGGCATGGAGGCGAAGGTGCAGTCTCTCGAGAACTATTTAAGAAACTGAATAAAGAAGACCGGAATGCACTTATTGTATTCCTAGAAACATTATAAAGAAATGAATAACAATTCAATAGAAACATATAAATCAAACAAGAACTATTTTCTCCATAACGATATGAAAACAAGAATCAAATTAATCATAGCTGCCATCCTATTATCCAACTCTATTTTTGCAGCAACAGTAGAATACAAAGAGATTGATGACAAATACATCGAAAGTGATGTCGTACGATTGGATGAGAAGAAAGGGTTATCCATCGAAACAAAAGCTGGGGATTTTGCCTTCAAACCCTACTTGCTTGTTCAAACCACAGCAAATTACAACTGGTATGATGACGAGGGATTAAACCTGGCAGACCAAGATAAGATAGCAAACATCGGATTCGGCATTCCTAATGCTATCATCGGTTTTTCCGGCAAAGCATTTAATATCATCACTTTTAATATCGCTTTAAATCCAGCCAAAAGTGGTTCGAACCTGTTGCAACAAGCATGGTTTGATATCAATATCAAGGATGCGTTACGAATCCGTGCTGGAAAATTTAAGGTACCCTACCTACAAGGTTATCAAACAACATTAGGGGAAACACTCTTCCCTTGTCTTCCCTTGTCTATGACCACCAATGCCAACCTGAACATGAGTCTGAATGCCGTCAATCCAACTTTCGGCTTGGGATTCGACCTCGGGGTTCAATTACATGGCATCGTAAAAGAGAAATTTCAATATCAAGTGGGTGTATTCAACGGAAACAATGGAGGTTTATCCGCTAACAAGACAATGAGCGATGATCATAAAGGATTACCTTCCCTCTTATATGCTGGAAGAATAGCTTTCATGCCTTTCGGAGTCATGCCCTCTCACCAAGGAATTCCATCCGATTTAAAGAACAACAAACTGCTTTTTGGTCTGTCTGCCAACTATAACGTTGAAGCAGAAGATGAAAGTTCTAATGATTTCAGATGTGGCGCCGAACTATCATGGCTATACCATCGTTTCTTTTTCTCAGGTGAGTTCTACTTCCTACGAATGAATTGGACAGAAAGAATGCAGCAACAAACCGCCTTCGACCAACTTGGCGGATATGTTCAAGCAGGATACTTTATAACAGATAAGATACAACCTGCTCTTCGCTACGATTTCTACAACAGAAACGGATTAGACAAAAAAGGATATCTCAACGCACCTGCCGCATGTTTCAACTACTATTTTGTCAGATGTAACTTGAAGCTGCAACTCATGTATCAATACATGGGTCGATACGGTCACGAGACGCAGTTAGACAGAGACAATGATGACACAGGTCTTGCCACACATACGGCCATGACATTATTACAATACACATTCTAAAATTCTTCCTCATCATAAAACCATAGAACGATGAAAAAAAGAACATTAAATAAAATCATCATCATGACGCTATCCATCCTCCTACTTACAGATTGTGATAGCGGAGATATTTATGAGAACTTCAACTCTGAAGCCGAAGGATTATCATGTACAGCAACAGTATCATTCATCAACACATCAACATGGCCTGTTGATTATCAGATTGTCTTAGCAGCATTCAATCAAAATGATTATCCTCTCATCACAAAAGGAATCAGCAAACCTGCTGTCGGCGATACCATTCAACTATCACTGAACGGAATACCAGAGAACTGTACTGAGATATCTATCGCATTACTGAACAAGAGTAAGCGACTAGTGAATCAGTTCTTCACGCATGTCATCACAAACGAGGAGAGAGAAACGAATCTCATACAACTAACGGCTACAGATCTAAATCTTTTAGATTATAGTCGAATACAACACCAATTCTTTTCCAACTGCATCAACTGTCATGGTGCAAGTGAAAAGGCGGCTGCAGGACTCTTCTTAACCGATGGTAAAAGTTATGATGCAATCGTGAACAAGACATCATCCAAAGACTCTACGGCAAAAATCGTCTTGCCAGGATTCCCTGAGAAAAGTTTTATCATACGTGTGTTGGAAGGCAAAGCTGAGAACCTGCATTACGACCATACAAACGTAAGTTTCAACAGTGAAACCGAAGATATTGAATTACTAAAAGCTTGGATCAACCAACTAAAATAACCCTTCAAAGCAATGAAAGAAATCATAAAATTCAATCTAACTAATGTGTCCATCACATCATGTTCATTTCAATCAACAAATGATGAACATACGACAACAGAGAATCACATAGTACTCTGTTGTAATCCTTTCATAAACTTTGAAGCTCAACTGGACGCTTTATTCAATGCTTTACAACAACTGACAGATGGAAGATATGGCACCTGTCTGTTCATTCGTTTCTTCTTAAGCGATGCAAGCAATCAAGTTCATAAACTACAGGAAAAAATAGCAAATCATAATAGCTGTGCAACAATCTCCATCATACAGCAACCTCCTCTTGACGGATCTAAAATAGCTGCATGGTGTTACTTTGCCACAAATATGCGACAAATGAACAACAAGCAACACACCCTCTTTTGTCACAATGGATATCAGCATTTCTGGAGTGTGGAGAAAGGTGACAACGGGTCTGCTTTTGACCAAACGCATACGCTACTAGACAACGAAGAAAAGAAAGCAAATGAGTTAGAGATGTGCATCAAAAAGAACTGCATCCGTACATGGTTCTATGTTCAAAACATAGATGTGAACTACATGGGCATGGTAAAGGCCAGAAAAGATTTTTTTGAACAAATTGGACTAACCAGTAAAACGCACTTCATCGCCAGCACAGGCATCGAAGGAAAATCAGACATGTCTTCTTCTTTTGTACGTTTGGACAGTTATTATGTCAAAGGATTACAAGACGGACAGATTCAACACCTTCGGGCTTTGTCTCATTTGAATCCAACCTATGAATATGGTGTCACCTTTGAACGTGCAACAGCCGTGCATTATGGTGACAGAAAACATATCTTTCTCTCGGGTACAGCCAGCATCAACAACAAAGGAGAAATTCTTTATGAGGGTGACATAGAAAAGCAAACCTATCGAATGTGGGAAAACTGTGATGCGTTGTTACATGAAGCAAATGGTTCACTTGATAATCTTGTACAAATGCTAATCTACATACGAGACACAGCAGACTATCACATCGTCAAACAGTTGTTTGACAAGCGGTTCCCTGACACTCCTAAAGTGATTGTTCTTGCACCAGTCTGTCGCCCAGGTTGGCTGATTGAGATGGAAGGTATTGCCATAATTGATAATAAGGAGATCGCTTATTCGAATTATTAGTGATAATCATAAATATACAATAACAATGGACAATCAAAAAAGGACACTTGCAGACATAGGAGAAGGCGAAGATTGTATCATAGTCAAAGTGAACGGTCACGGAGGTTTCCGTCACCGTGTAATGGAGATGGGTTTCGTCAAAGGCGAACGAGTAATGGTATTAAAGAATGCACCATTACAGGATCCTATTGAATATAAGATCATGCAGAGTCACGTATCTTTACGAAGAAGTGAAGCTTCGCATATTGAGGTCATCAATGTATCGGATCAACAAGATGAAGAGTCAACAGGATTCAACGGAACATTCTCTGAAGAAATACAAAATCGAATAAAAGAAAAGACCAAAACCATCACTGTGGCCTTGGTGGGTAATCCTAACTGCGGCAAGACATCCTTTTTTAACCATGCAACAGGTCTGCGTGAGCATGTAGGCAACTATAGCGGTGTGACTGTATCGTCCAAAGTAGGCACTTTCTACCATAATGGTTATACTATCAATCTGGTCGATCTGCCTGGCACCTATTCGATCACAGAATATTCGCCCGAGGAGTTATATGTCCGTGAATACATCACCGAACAACATCCAGATGTGGTACTAAACATCGTGGATTCTTCCAATCTGGAACGTAACTTATTCCTCACCACGCAACTCATCGACATGAACGTGCGTATGGTGATGGTCCTCAATATGTATGATGAGCTGGAAGGGAAAGGCATAAAACTAGATGATTCACAGCTAGAAAAAATGTTAGGGTTCCCGTGTGCACCTACTAATTCAAAATCAGGCAAGGGGATAGACCATGTGTTGGATCATATCATCACCGTCTATGAAGAAATGGATGAAGTGACCAAACATATCCATATCAACTACGGAGCAGAGCTGGAACATGCCATCGGAGAAATCAAATCATTGTTAACTGGACATTCCGAGGTGGCTGTGGATTTTCCATTTCGATATGTAGCACTCAAATTACTAGAAGGAGACAAAGCAACATACGAGCATCTGGAGAGGCATCTACATGACATATCTGAAATCAAAGAAACGACAGACAGATGTCGAAGCAAGATTGAACGAGAGTTTGGAGAAGACGCTGTCAGCGTAATCACCAATGCCAAGTATGGTTTTATTCGAGGTGCTCTAGCTGAAACAATCATAAAGACGGAAGGTAATGATCAAGAGTTAGCCTATGCTATAGACAAGGTACTTACCAATAAATGGCTCGGGTTCCCTGTGCTCATTCTTTTCTTATGGATCATGTTTCAGACAACATTCACTTTAGGAGCCTATCCACAGGCGTGGATTGAGAGTGGTGTAAGTTGGTTAAGTGAAGCCATGCGAACGTTATTGGGTGAAGGTATTCTGTCTGATTTAATCGTAGATGGTATCATTGCCGGTGTAGGAGGTGTCATCGTCTTTTTGCCTAATATTTTGATTCTCTTCTTCTTCATATCCCTACTGGAAGATACAGGTTACATGGCTCGTGCCGCCTTCATCATGGATAAGCTGATGCACAAGATGGGCTTGCACGGTAAATCATTCATTCCTTTATTGACAGGTTTCGGATGCGGAGTGCCTGCAATCATGTCCACCAGGACATTGGAGAATCCGAAGGATCGTATTGTGACCATGATGGCCATTCCGTTTATGTCTTGTTCTGCCCGTCTCCCCGTCTATCTTCTCTTTGTAGCAGCGTTCTTTGCCAAGAATCAAGGACTCATACTGCTCAGTATCTATCTGCTGGGTATTCTCATGGCAATTATCACGGCTCTTTTACTCAAGAAAACAGTATTCAAAGGAGATTCAGAACAGTTTGTAATGGAGCTACCGCCTTATCGTATTCCATCTGCCAGAAACACACTCATCCACATGTGGGAGAAAGCAGTACAATATTTGAAAAAAATGGGGTCTGTAATCTTAGTTGCCTCCATCATCATCTGGGCTTTGTGTTATTTCCCTACACGGAACAACGAAACCGACCGCATAGACGAGCAACTAACACAAATTGATGCTTCCTCTGATTTGACAGAAGATGAAAAAGAGGAACAGCGCACACAGTTGGAGATTGACCGGGCAGCCGTTCAAAGCGAGAATTCCTATCTTGGCAAAATCGGTAAATTTATCGAACCCGCCATACATCCGTTAGGCTTCAACTGGAAGATGGGCGTCAGCATACTTACAGGAGCCGCAGCGAAGGAGATTGTGGTCTCTTCAATGGGTATTCTCTACCATGCAGACCAAGAAGCAGATGAAGAATCTGAAAAATTGATTACTGCCTTGAGAAGTCCGCAAGGAAATGATAAACCAATCACGCCATTGGTTGCCTATGGATTCATGACTTTTATACTACTCTATTTCCCTTGTATTGCATCTCTAACAGCAGTTGCCAAAGAAGCGAATTGGAAATGGATGGTATTCTCAATACTCTATACAACCTCAGTGGCTTGGATAGTTTCGTTCCTAATCTATCAAATCGGTTCAATGTTCTAACCCTAAAAAATTAATGAACAATGTTTACAGCACAAAATAAACTAATTGAGTTGTTAGAATATAATCCCCAATTGATTCTGATGTTACCCCGATTCGGTATGAAATTAGGATTTGGAGAAAAAAAAGTAGAACAAATATGTCAGGATAACAACATCCCCATTTCATTATTCCTGTTGATATGCAATGCCTATACATTCGATGAATATACCCCTTCGGAAAGAGAAATAAAGGAAATCGATGGCAATGTGCTAATCAACTATTTAATAGCTTCGCACGATTACTATTTGAATCACAGGCTGAAGCATATCGGAAAACACATTAACAAAATCGCGCAGGAAGCTGGAGATATTGGAACCATTCTTTTGAAGTTCTTTCATGAGTATGAAAAAGATGTGGCACATCATTTCAAAAACGAAGAGGAAAATCTTTTTCCAAGCATTAAAGAGAAGCTTGCCTCCCACTCTGTTGGAATTAACAAAATCAACTTTTCTCATACACAAGAAAACATTGGTGACAAGCTAACTGATCTCACCAATATTATCATAAAATATCTGCCATCAGAAGTCATGTCTAACGAACGCATTGGTGTATGGTTTGATATCATACAGCTGACGAAAGACCTTGAAAAGCATACAGACATTGAAGAAAAAATTTTAATACCCTATGCAACATTAATGGAAGGAGATTAAAAATGAAAAAAACGAACATAGCCATCATTGAACCCTCGATGATACTGACAGAAGGTGTCAAGAAAATCATTGATGGGAGTCCCGATTTTAAAATAGTTAAATCATTTCATGTCACTCCCAATTATTCCAACTTCGTATTAACAGGCATTGACATCCTACTAATAGACCCACGTTCAATCGCCGAAACTCAATTGTCAAAATTCATACATGACTGTAAGAACGAAAACGTTGATTTAATCATTCTAACATTGCAGACCAGTTACCTTCCCTCTCAAATAATAAAGCTCACAGACGGGGTCATTGAAATGGACGACGAGCCCGCCACGCTCTTCTCAAAGCTACGGAACGTCAGCAAAAGCAAAAACACCAACAACGATAGTTGTGAGCTATCATCCAGAGAGAAGAACGTGCTTATACTAGTAGCCAAAGGAAAAACCAACAAAGAAATTGCCAACCTATTAAACATCTCCATACATACCGTTATTGCACACCGAAAAAACATCACCACCAAAACCAACATCAAAACCATCTCCGGACTAACCATTTATGCACTCTTGAATAATCTGATCAGTCAGACAGAAATGAATTAAGAAGAGACGCACGGACGTGCGTCTGCAATCTGTTATCAAATCATCAATTATTTCTTACCCGCATTCTCCATCATAGCTACCAAAAAGACCAATGGAGCATTCCAGTTGATGGCAATCTCATTCGTAGAATAGCTACAATCATCATCTAGATAACAACGTGCAGGTGATAAAGAAGGATAATTCAGCTGTCCACAATCAGACACTTGATTCGGATTGGCGCCTCCACACAGATACCCTGGAATAGGTTCTACGATATTGTCGCTAAAAGAACGACGGTCATGTATATGTTTAGGATACTTTGAACCGAAACAGGTAACAAAGCAATAATCTGTAGGATTACATCCCATCAGATAGTCAAAGTTGCCCATCATGGCATGAAGATAATCATCACTCTTATAAAATTGATAAGCCAGTCCTAACACCACTCCATTGATGGCAATATCGCCATTACTACCCCACTCGAATTTTTTTAATGCCAATCGTCCGGGAGAAAACTTAAACTGGTTATAGATACTTTGAGCTAAGCTTTTAAACTTTTGATCTATCAATCTTTTATCCACAAACGAAGGTAACTCATCTAAATGCAGTCTCATGGAGAACAATCCTAAGGTATTCACCTTTCTCCAAGTCGGAGAATCAAATTTCTGAATAAAATCCAATTTCTTGTAATAAAGCTGTTCGCCAGTTGCGATAAGCAACTCAGAGGCAGCCCAAAAGAACTCATCCGACAAGTCATCGTCCGAATAAGAACCTGTACGAACATCTTCCGGATTGTAATATAACACAGAAGAATGTTTTTCTGCCCATTGCCATGCATATTTAGCAGCAGCCAATGTTTTTTCACAATACGCTGGATCTATCTCCTTGAACACGCGAGAGTACATAGCCATCACAGCCGCAAAATCTAGGGTGGCAGCTGTGGATTTATACACAACATAGCGATCGGCCGTATCATCCGAAGGCTGAACAAATCCAGAGAATCTCAAGGTCGTCAGTTTATGATACACACCACCATCGTACGGATCCTGCATCGTCAACAACCAATCTGCCTCCCACTTAAGTTCATGATATAAATCAGGGAACACACCATCGCTCTCAGGTATATTCAATCCGAGCTTTTTGTAATATTCAGGGAACAACTCATACGCCATCATCATCAAATGCATTGTGATGCCTGCATTGACAACATACTTATTATAATCACCCGCATCATACCATCCTTTCGGTGATCTGATAACCGACTCTACATGTCGATTCTCAGAAGCTGCTGTTTTATGTATGTAAACAAGTGTATCTGGATGTCCTATCTTTCTGGAATAATTAACACCTCTGAACAACGAATAAGGAGCTTCCATTGCTATAGAAGAACGCCAGTAATAGAAGGCTCTGGCAACACCTTGTGACAACTCCCGATAGACATCCTCCTTTTGAATAAGAAAAGGATAAGACATCTCTGTACCAACCTGAATATAAAAAAGTCCTTCCTTATCAAAAGAAGAGAAGTCAATTTTCTGTATAACCTCCCTTGACAAAGTCCAATACTTTCCTTGTTCAATGTCTCCACGATACACAACAGCATTGGTCTTAGCATCTTTTATTTCATACGAACTAGCATCCAAGTTTGCCGCCACTGCCACCTTAGGCAAGGATGAAGAATAACCGATTTGATTAACCCTCACAAATTTCTGTGCACACAGACATGTCGCACAGAAACACATAATCAATACATATAACACTTTTTTCATAACGCAAGAAAACATTTATACCAATATACTTTTATTACTTATTACTTATCTTTTTTCTAAATCTTTACCCTTCTCATTCTCCTTTTTTACTTCATTCTCTTTCGACCGCTTTTCCTTTATAAACTTCAATTTATCTTCTGCAAATTTAAGCATCACCGCATCCTCCTCTTTCAACATCCTATTCAACAACTTCTCCGCCTCATCCAATCGGTTCTTTTCAATCAACAAATAAGCTCTTCTTCGCAACAGGAAATTTCGATAATCAATATAATCTTCTGGCATTTCATCTTCCTCATCATAATCACGCAACTTCTCTATAATAGCATTTAATTGGGTCTCCACCACACTCAACGCTCGAAAATCATTAGATCCAATCAAACAATTTATATACTCCATACAACCATCAATATTACCATAGGTATATGGTATCTCCAGATAATAAAGGGCTTTCGAATATACTTTCAATTCAACATACGAGAAACCAAGCCGAGTATATACCCCCATAAGTTCAGACCTCTGCTTTTTATTAAGCGTATCTAGCAAAGGATGAACTGAGCTAACTACATTTTCAAAATGCTTTATCGCTTGAAAATAGCTCTTCTCTGAAAAATATTTATAGCCCCAATACATATCCTCTGTAATGGACCATCCAGCGAAATCCACAAGTATCAACTGTTCCTCTGTCAACTCATCATATTTCCCATCCTTTGCTTTATCTAATGCATCATTGATCATAAACTTCGCCTCCGCCTCATTATTAGACTTGGATTTATCTAACACATAAACCATTCGCAAAGGAGCGTCAGATGAATTCTCCATGGAAGATTTCTTAATGACATAAGGATTCTCAATAGATAGAAGGAAATAATCAGATGTCTTGGACTCTGACTGCCATACAAAGCTAGCTGTATAGAATGTATTATCAACACATGAGACGGACACAATAAACTCCCGATGTTCCTCCTCCGGATTCTCTCCTCTTATATCCCGGATCAAAGAAGCGATGTTGAACGTTGTATATTCTTCGACAGCTATCTCCTTCATAAAATGATGAACCGACACAAACGATATTTTTTTAACTTGGTCAGCCGGCAGGAACTTCCCTGAAAGAGAAAATAAATCATACGGAGTCAAAACCAAATGTTGGAAATCGGTACGCACAACCGAATAATGACCTTTTGAAATCTCTTGTTCCAACATGAGATAGCGACTTCTCGCCTCCTTATTCGATTCATCAAAAATATCTATTCCCTTATTCTTTTCCAACACTTTCCTTATATTCCAAAACTCTTCATAGAAGTATCTTCTGAGCATAAAAAACTCACCCAACTTATTCGTAAAAGAGTCTTTGTTCTCCGCATCCTTCTGATCCAACCATAAAGATGATTTTAAATGAACGGAAGACTGATTTTCCTCCTCGTCGTATGAATAAAAGAACGTTGACTGATGATAATCACGATTTAATTTATTGCATAAATAATAGATCGCATATCTATATTCGTACTGTTCAGAGAAGATATAGTAGAAATTCAAGAATGCCAAATAACCATCTTTTTGACAAGAAACATGGAAATTCACATTCTGATATGTAAAAACATACGTCACAACATTATCTGTCGTATCTTCTTCCTTATATTCTATATTCAACTGCTTAAACAACCACAGTACAACGTCCAACGAATACTTTTTACTTGGCATTCTATTAAAAATATTTCTCCACTTACTATCCATACCAATGCGATTAATCCAGTTTCAACACCTCAAGGAAAGCCTTTTGAGGAACCTCCACAGTACCAATCTGCTTCATTCTCTTCTTACCTCTCTTCTGTTTCTCTAACAACTTGCGTTTACGGGAAATATCACCTCCATAACATTTTGCCGTCACATCCTTACGTACAGCTTTTACGGTTTCTCTAGAGATAACTTTCGTTCCAATAGCCGCTTGTATTGCCACATCAAACTGTTGTCTCGGAATCAATTCCTTCAGTTTCTCACACATGCGTTTACCCAATGTGTATGCATTGTCTATATGCGTAAGCGTGGATAGCGCATCAACAGCTTCTCCATTCAACAGAACATCCAGTTTTATCAGTTTAGACTCACGCATACCGTGAGGATGATAATCAAATGAAGCATATCCTTTGGAAATACTCTTCAGTTTATCATAAAAGTCAAATACGATCTCGCCTAATGGCATATCATATACCAACTCCACACGATTTCCTGAGACATAATCCTGCCGAACCAACTCTCCTCGTTTACCTAAACACAGTGTCATGATAGGACCGATGTAATCTGCCGATGTAATCACAGACGCACGGATATATGGTTCTTCTATTCTATCTATCAACGTAAGATCTGGCAATCCTGATGGATTATGAACCTCAATCATCTCTCCTTTCTTGGTATAAACATTATACCGCACATTAGGAACCGTTGTTATCACATCCATATTGAACTCTCGATCCAATCTTTCCTGAATAATCTCCATGTGCAACATACCAAGGAAGCCACATCGGAAACCGAATCCTAGAGCCAAGGATGATTCTGGTTGAAATGTCAAAGAGGCATCATTCAACTGTAACTTTTCAATTGAAGCTCTCAAATCCTCAAAGTCCTCTGTTTCAATAGGATAAACACCAGCAAACACCATCGGTTTCACCTCTTCAAATCCATCAATCGCTTTTTCACATGGACGATTCACATGCGTTATGGTATCGCCTACCTTTACCTCCTTCGATGTTTTGATTCCAGAAATGATGTATCCTACATTACCGGCAGAAAGTGATTTCTTAGGCGACATATCCAATCGAAGGATACCTATCTCATCTGCCAAATACTCTTTCTCCGTAGCAACAAACTTCACTAAATCACCACTATTTATCGTACCATTGACAATTTTAAAATAAGCAATGATACCTCTGAACGGATTGAAGACGGAATCAAAGATCAAGCATTGAAGAGGTGCATCAGGGTCACCCACAGGTGGCTTGATTCGCTCCACAATCGCATTCAATATATCGAATACTCCCTCTCCTGTCTTTCCACTGGCACGGATAATATCTTCTCTTTTACAACCCAGCAGATCCACAATCTGATCTTCAACCTCATCTGGCATGGCACCTGGCAAATCAATCTTATTCATCACCGGGATAATTTCCAAATCATGTTCCAACGCCATATAAAGATTCGATATGGTCTGAGCTTGTATCCCCTGTGACGCATCCACAATCAACAAAGCACCTTCACATGCGGCAATCGAACGAGACACTTCGTATGAGAAATCGACATGCCCCGGAGTATCAATCAGATTCAATGTGTATTTTTCGCCATGATACATGTAATCCATCTGTATGGCATGACTCTTAATCGTTATACCACGTTCCCGTTCCAGATCCATATCATCCAAAACCTGATCTTGCAAATCCTTTCCCGTCACCGTTTTAGTATATTCCAACAAACGATCTGCAAGGGTACTCTTACCATGATCTATATGAGCTATAATACAAAAATTTCGAATATTTTTCATTCAACATCAATTTTTACTAAGATAACGAATAAGCCAAAATAACATTACTTTTTTGTACTTATTCCCAATCAATTTCTATGTCTTCGTCTCCTATAAATTCAACATCCTCATCAAACTCTTCTTCATTATCCACCTCCATCGGACGATGGGTTAATGTCATGTGTCGATCCACATCCTTACTCAACTCATTCCATATCATATCTTTCAATTCACTCAACCCATCACCTGTGACGGATGAAAAGAAGAGGGTCGGAATATCCGTTGGTAACGTCGCTTTAATCTCCTGCATCAACTCTTCATCCAACATGTCTGATTTTGAAATCGCTAAGATACGTTGCTTCTTCAACAGCTCTTCATTATAGTTTTCCAGTTCTGTCAAAAGGATATTGTATTCTTTTATAATATCATCAGAATCAGCAGGAACCAAGAACAAAAGAATTGCATTTCTCTCTATGTGACGCAAGAAACGGAGACCTATTCCTTTTCCTTCCGATGCGCCTTCTATGATACCTGGAATATCAGCCATCGCAAACGATTTCTGATCACGATAAGCCACAATACCTAAATTAGGTTCCAGTGTCGTAAACGGATAGTTGGCAATCTTAGGTTTTGCAGCAGACACGACAGACAGCAAGGTCGATTTTCCTGCATTCGGAAATCCCACCAAGCCGACATCTGCCAACACCTTCAGTTCTAATATAACCGTCTTTTCTATGGCAGGTTCTCCTGGCTGTGCATAACGAGGAGTTTGATTAGTTGCCGATTTGAAATGCCAGTTTCCTAAACCACCTCGACCACCTTTCAACAAAACAACCTCTTGTTTATCCTCTGTCACATCGCATAAGAAATCGCCTGATTCAGCATCATAGACAACCGTTCCACATGGCACCTCAATAATTTTATCTGCACCATCTGCTCCAAAGCTACGGCTATGACCACCATTTCCGCCATTCCCTGCTAAAACATGTTTCTCATATTTAAGATGAATCAGTGTCCAGTAATCTTTATTTCCTCTTAAAATAATATGACCTCCACGACCACCATCACCGCCATCCGGACCACCCTTAGGAGTATATTTTTCCCTATGTAGATGTGCAGAGCCTGCCCCACCTTTACCCGAACGGCAATATATTTTCACATAATCAACAAAATTAGTCTCTGCCATCTTATATCTGTTTTTTTAGTTTAGTTATAACCAATTTTTCTTCTTGAAAATGAGCAGTGTAAGTCCAGAAGCTACAATCATCAAAATCAACGAAAACAAATACCCGTATTTCCAATGTAACTCAGGCATGAAATCGAAGTTCATACCATACATACTTGCAATCAATGTTGGAGGCAAGAATATAACAGAAACGACAGTAAATATTTTTATAATTTTATTTTGCTCAATATTAACCAAACCCAAGAACGTATCTTGCAAGTAATCCAATCGATCAAATCCGAACTTTGTATGTTCAATCAGTGAATTTATATCCTTGATAATCATACTGAGGCGCGGCGTTAAGTCTTTCGGTATCAAAGCACTCTTCATCACATTCGAAACCACACGCTGTTTATCGATAATATTCTCACGAAGATGCATGACACGCTCCTGCATGTTTTTTATTGACAACAACACATCTTCATCCACATCCTCTGCCACAGTCAACGTTTTACTCAACTTGGTGATATCTCGTGTAGCATCCTCAATCATATCGGCATCATATTCAACTCGTGTTTCCATCAATGCCACGAATATATGGTAGCCTGTCGGATAATTTCGAGGATTAGCAAACATTTTCTTTACCGTCTCATTGAAAGACTTCAAATTTGAATTATCTCTAACCGAAACCAATATCTGATTCTTTAAAATAAAAGATACCGGCTCCTTTTCATACGTATCTAACAAGAAATTGGAATTGGCAACCAATGTGTCTTCTGTCTCAATAAAACGAGAGGACATCTCAATCTCTTCTATTTCCTCTTCCTCCTGAATATAGATCTTCAGAAACTGCTCCAACTCCGACTCTGTTTCTGGTGCAACATTGTTCAAATCAATCCACACAAAATTACTCAAAGGAATCTCTTTTAAAATCTCAATGTCCTTTGCTATCTTCAATCTGTTGTTATCAAAGTAGAACAAACGTACCTGTTGTATATTTTGTTGCATACCTTAACCGTATTTGTAGGACGTAGTCATTTTTAATTGTCAGTGTCCCTAGTTTACAAAACTTGTAGGATTTATTTCCTACATAAATTCACTCTCATATTTATATTATTTCCTGCTGTACCTTATTCGTCAACTCTATGAAATCTTGAACGCTCAATTGTTCCGGTCGTTTCGTCATAATTGGATCTTTCAATAGAGGACTCTCTTTCGAAACCAACTGTGCAATAGAGTTTCGTAACATTTTGCGTCGTTGGTTAAACGATGTTTTAACAACCTTTATGAATAGCGATTCATCACAGTCTAATTTCTTTACATCGTTCCTCACCATCCGAATGACAGCAGATTTAACTTTCGGTGGAGGGTCGAAAACATATTCGTGGACAGTGAATAAATATTCTATATCATAAAACGCCTGTAGCAACACACTTAAGATTCCGTATGCCTTACAATTGGGTTTTGAAGCCATTCTCTCTGCGACTTCCTTTTGTATCATACCCGAACAAACAGGAACCCTATCCCTATATTCTAACACCTTAAAAAAAATCTGACTTGATATATTATAAGGATAATTACCTATAACATAAAAAGGTTCTCCGTCAAACAAATCACCTATGTCTAACTTCAAAAAATCTTCTGCTAATATGCGTCCTTTTAAGGCAGGGAAATTCTCATTTAAATAGACAACCGATTCTCGATCTAACTCTACAACCTGTAAATTTATAGATGGATTTTGTAATAAGAATTGAGTCAAAACACCCATTCCTGGACCAATTTCAAGCACATTCGTCGGTCCATTCACATTTAAACTGTCAGCTATATTCTGGGCAATGTTCAAGTCTTTTAAAAAGTGTTGCCCTAAGAATTTCTTGGGCGTAACAATCATCTTCCATCCTTTATCTAATTTAACAATGCATTTTCATGCAAAAATAATAAAAATGGCTGAATTAAACCCCTTTTCATCAAAAATACTCTAAAAAAGTTTTTTCCTACGTCTTCATTCTGTTTTTTCTTCTTATTATCATCAAACCAATGATTGTCATAAAAAAAATAGACTAACGAACAGCCACAAAAAAAAAGATTATCAATCATGGATTGATAATCTTTTTCAGTCAACGAATTTATAGAACTAAAGTCTAATCGCTATACTTGCTGAGAAGGAACGGCTTCTGAATGCAGGAGTTCCCTCTTTTGCACTAATATTAATACAGCCAAATTCCGAATTCACCTTTATCATTGCGTAACGGAAGAAGATAAAACGTAAACCCAAATCGACTCCGAAATCAATATTCTTCAACAAATTAACATTTTCATCATCATTACGGAATGCTTTATACTCCAGCGAACGTGTTCCATATAATCCTAAGTAGTTATCAGACGACTCTGTATAACTTCCTGCTATACCACATGCTAAGAATGGTCCCGCACATATCTGAACACCCATCTTTTTCCCTATTGGAAGATTCAATGAAAAATTGACAGGTACCTCCACATACATCGACATCATATCTGTTGTACACAAGGCTAAATCTCTCATCATCTCAGAGGTATATCCTTTGGTCTCGAACAAAATAGATGGCAAGAAAGAGACCCATGAGTATAGTAATGGAATGTCAGCACCAAAACCACCACGATAACCTAACTTGTAATCCGTATGACGAGTTGATATTGTATTATAGGAAGCGCCTGCTTCAAACCAATAATGATTCTTTTCAAAAACACTGAATTCACGATATGGACTTAATTGTGCATTTGCAGCCATAGTGAACAAAGCTATTATCAATGTTATAAAAAATTTTCTCATGATGTATTATTTTTTTCTCATTTTTTCGACAAGCGAAATTAACTATTTTTTTTCAAAAACTGATTCGATTGTAAAAATAATTAAATTAATCTACTAATTCTCCCAACAAAGTAGCCGATGTAGAGGAGATAATTTTAACCTTCACAAATTCGCCAACCCGATGATTTCTCTTAGGAAATACCACCATTTTATTTTGAGGAGTCCGTCCGCATAACTGTTCACGCGAACGTTTTGAATAGCCTTCCACCAACACTTCGAACTCCTTATTCAAATCCCTCTCATTGGCAATCACAGACAACTCATTCTGTAAGGCAATCATCTCATTCAACCTTGCTATCTTCACCTCTTCCGGGATATTATCAGGAAGATTCTTTGAAGCAAATGTTCCTGGTCTCTCTGAATACTTAAACATAAATGCAGAATCAAACACCACCTCTCGCATCAACGACAACGTCTCTTGATGATCTTCCTCCGTTTCATCATGGAATCCGCAGAACATATCAGTCGAAATGCCACAATCTGGGATGATTCGGCGAATCGCTGCTATCCTATCTAAATACCACTCACGAGTATATTTTCGATTCATCAACTTCAATATCTTATTGCTTCCTGATTGTACTGGCAGATGGATATGATGACATATATTAGGATATGCTGCTATAGTTTCCAATATCTCATCACTCATATCCTTTGGATGTGAAGTGGTGAAACGAATACGCATCATAGGATAAGTCTTTGCAACAATAGCCAATAATTCCGCAAAGGATACAATGTGTTCCTCTTCATTCTTATAGGCATAAGAGTTAACATTTTGACCTATCAGAATCACTTCTTTACAATTCCGATTTTTCAAATCTTCTATCTCTCCTAAAATACTTGAGACCTCACGACTACGTTCCCGTCCTCGTGTATAAGGAACAATACAATAGGAACAAAAATTATTACAGCCACGCATAATCGACACGAAACCTGAAATAAGATTTCCACCGATTCTTGCTGGAATAATAGCTTTATACGTTTCTGTCGTTGATAAATCCACATTGATGGCAGGAAGACCTTTCTCTGCCATTGCAACCAGATTAGGCAGATCCAAGTAAGCATCTGGACCGACCACCAAATCAACCATTTGTGACGCAATCAACTCATCCTTGGTTCGCTCAGCCATACAGCCCAATAGTCCAACGATCAATTGTTTTTTCTTTTTCTTTAATGTCTGAAAATATTGAAGACGAGAATGTATTTTTTGTTCTGCATTATCACGAATAGAACATGTGTTAACAAAAATAGCATCCGCCTCTTCTATATCTTTTGTCACTTCATAATCAATGGTTTGCATAATTGATGCAACCACTTCACTGTCTGCCACATTCATCTGACAGCCATAGGTCTCAATGAAAACTTTCTTCGTCATTTGTTTTTTATCAACGACTTTACAACTAGCATAAATATGAGCAAAGATAATAGTTTTCATCCAATAATATTGTATATTTGCGCAAAATAAAGAAGATTGAGATGTACCATAATACGAACATGATCCTTCGAACTGAAGGTCTCGTCAAGAAATACGGGGCAAGAACAGTTGCTAACAACGTATCCATCCAAGTAGAACAAGGAGAAATCGTAGGCTTACTAGGTCCTAACGGAGCTGGCAAAACAACTACTTTCTATATGACCACAGGTCTTATCGTTCCCAATGCCGGAAAGATATTCCTAAACGATGAGGAAATCACTCAATATCCAGTTTATAAACGTGCACAAAAAGGCATTGGATACCTAGCTCAGGAGCCTTCTGTTTTCAGAAAAATGACCGTTGAAGATAACATCAAGTCCGTTCTGGAAATGACCAACTTTAGCGAAGATTATCAGGCAGAGAAGTTAGAAAGTCTCATCAAAGAGTTTAATTTAAATCATGTTCGCCACAACTTAGGCGACAGACTTTCGGGTGGTGAACGTCGCCGTACTGAGATTGCTCGTTGTCTAGCCATCGAACCTAAATTCATTATGTTGGATGAACCTTTTGCAGGTGTTGACCCCATCGCCGTACAAGATATTCAGGACATCGTATGGAAACTAAAAGACAAAAACATTGGTATTCTGATTACCGACCACAATGTGGATGAGACACTTTCCATCACCGATAGAGCTTATCTGTTATTTGAAGGTCGCATCTTATTCCAAGGCACATCCGAAGAACTAGCCAACAACCCTACTGTCAAAGAGAAGTACCTGGGACGTGATTTTGAACTAAAGAAAAGGAAGAAAGTAAACGAAGATGAGACATTAGCAATCGAACAGGCTGATGAACAATCATTACCGCTTTAATCTAGAAACATTACAATAATAATACGCAAAGCGTCAAAGTCTCATCAAGCCTTTGACGCTTTGGTTTTACTTAACTTCTTATCAAAATAAATTGACAAAGAGATAACCAATGCTATCACAAAAACAAGTCCTGCAATTCTAGGTGCAGCAGGAAGGTCTATCATACGCCTTACCAATTTCAAAATAGAAGAATGGAAACAATACATAGGTAAAGCCACCCTTCCTAAAAACACAAATGCCTTCACCTTAACTTGTGGATATACATTCGACAAAACCAATGCCAAGAAAAGGAAAATCACGTATGTTAAAAAGATTGCACTCACCACTAAAACACAACAATTATACAACACAACCCCCAACAAGGCCATTGCTACAATCAGACACATCATTCTCCATAGAAACTGCTCTTTATGAGAATCCGTTTTTGTATTGATCCAGTTCACAACACTATACAACGAACAGCCCATCAAAATCTCAGCAAAAGCTCTATACACAGCTGTGTAGAGAAAAGAATAATCACCCCAGGAGGTTGACATACCTGATACTTTAGTCAAATAAAGCAAAAGGACAGGTGGCAAAAACCACATAAGATAATTCTCAAAGAAATCCGAATATCGTCCTATCAAATAAGTGACAAGTGGAAGTGTGACAAACATGGCAGACAAGAACCAATATGGTGCATTCGAATAGACCAGGATCGAAGTCACGTCTGGTGCTGCCACCATATTCAATTGTGTGATTTCCCAGAAAATATATTCTACACTGATACGATGATTACAAACGATATCAGCTATGATCATCAAGATTGTTCCTCCCATAATATAAGGAGCCAATCGAATAAACTTTTTTAATGTATAGTTCATGGCATAAACCATAGTCATCGGCTGACTATTTGACTCCTTCTTTATGTGCTTAATCATAAAATAGCCAGTCAAAATATAAAAGAACTCCACGCCAATAGCCCCCATAGGCATTGGTGTCTCAGTTCCTGTGACTATCGCTATATGGTGAATCACAATAACTACAGCAAAAAGGAATCGTAATAATTCAACCGTATGATTCATTTCTCTACATTTAATTTATAAGGATTACATTAATAGATCAATCACCGAACTGATCAAACATTCGTGTACTCAAATATTTCTCCGCTCTATCAGGAAAAACAACAACAATATTTCCTTTGTCTATCTTCTCAGCTGTTTTTACAGCAGCAAGCATAGCCGCGCCACTACTCATTCCTGCGAATATGCCCTCCTCGGCAATAATTCGGCGAGCCATATCTATTGCTTCTTCGCTCTCCACCATCTGTTGGATATCAATTCGTGACGGGTCATAGATAGCAGGCACGATAGCTTCTTCCATATTCTTCAAACCTTGAATATAATGACCCTTTACAGGATGAGCACAAACCACTTTGATATCAGGTTTATGTTGCTTTAAATACTTAGAGATGCCCATAATCGTACCCGATGTACCTAATGCACATACTAGATAATCGATTTTTCCTTCCGTTTGATTCCATATTTCTGTAGCAGTCGTCTCATAATGAGCTTGATAATTAGCTGCATTAGAAAACTGATCTGGCATAAAATATTTATCTGGGTTTTCATCAACCATCTTATGAGCCATTCGTATAGCACCATCCGTTCCCTCATCTGCAGGAGTCAATATCACCTTTCCTCCATACGAACGAATAATCTTACGACGTTCAATCGACACAGCCGAACTCATTACGATTTCAACCTTATATCCCTTTACAATACCGGCAATAGCAAGTCCGATACCAGTATTTCCAGAAGTCGGTTCAATAATCACTTTCCCCTTCGTCAGCTTGCCCTCTTTCTCCGCTTGTTCAACCATCTGAATAGCAATTCGATCTTTGATACTACCCGTTGGATTGAAGCCTTCCACCTTCGCAAAAATATTCACATTAGGATTTGGAGACAAACGATTGATACGAACCAGAGGGGTCTCGCCTATAGCCTCTAATATATTATTACAAATCATCTTCATATTATTTTACAATTCACTTTCTTTTAACCTCTCAGCATTTTCAGCCACAATGAGTTTGTCAATAATCTCTTGAATTTCACCGCCCACAACGGCTTGTAAATTATACAATGTAAGATTGATACGATGATCCGTCACACGTCCCTGCGGATAGTTATAGGTACGAATCTTAGCTGATCTATCACCAGTCGATACCATTGTCTTTCTTCTGGCTGCGATATCATCCATATACTTCTGATGTTCCCGGTCATAAATCATTGTACGCAAACGGGAAAGTGCACGTTCCTTATTCTTAGGTTGATCTCGTGTTTCTGTACATTCAATCAAGATCTCTTCCGAAACACCCGTATTAGGATTCTTCCAGATATAACGCAAACGAACGCCGGATTCCACCTTGTTAACATTCTGTCCACCAGCACCTCCAGATCTGAACGTATCCCACTTAATTTCACCTTCATTGATCTGTACATCAAATTCATCTGCCTCTGGCAACACTGCCACGGTAGCAGCAGAAGTATGAACACGTCCCTGCGTCTCTGTCGCAGGCACACGTTGCACACGATGCACTCCAGATTCATATTTTAGCGTACCATATACATTATCACCCGAAACGGTGAAAATAATTTCTTTATAACCACCCACTGTACCTTCACTAAAAGATGAAACAGCAACACTCCACCCTTTTGTCTCACAATACTTGGCATACATCTTAAATAAATCTCCTGCAAACAATGCAGCTTCATCACCACCTGTACCGCCACGGATCTCCACAATAGCATTCTTAGCATCTTCCGGATCAGATGGGATAAGAAGTATTTTGATACGTTCTTCTAATTCAGGCAATTTAGGCTCCAACTCATCCAACTCCATCTTAGCCATCTCTCGCATCTCCGCATCAGATTCATTTTCAAGTATTTCTTTCGCCTGAGATATGTTAGAAAGTGTATTCTTATACTCTTTGCGAGCATTCATGATTAATTCCAAATCATGATATTCCTTATTAAGCTTGACATATCGCTTCATATCTGCAATCACTGCAGGGTCTGTAATAAGAGTAGATATTTCTTGGAATTTATGTTCCAAACCGTCTAATCGTTCCAATAAAGAATTTTCGGCCATAAAACTTATATTTATTATAATTATTTAAGACAAGCAATTTATCACGAAAAAGGGATGTGTCGCAAAAAACACATCCCACACGTTTATATCATACCAATCTAATATACAAATTTTCCGAACTCACTTTCTATCACTAATTCGGTTTTGTTCGATTGTTCCACTCTTCCCACGATTTGAGCATCGATACCAAATGACTTCGATATACGTATCACTTCCTCTGCTTTCTCCTTCGGAAGATATATCTCAAAACGATGACCCATATTAAACACCTTATACATCTCCTGCCAATCGGTGCCTGATTGTTCTTGAATTGTTTTGAACAATGGAGGAACAGGGAACATATTATCTTTTGTAATCTTCACATTCTCAACAAAATGCAACACTTTCGTTTGTGCGCCACCAGAGCAATGTATCATACCATGTATAGCCGGACGAAGAGTATCAAGTATCTTCTTAACGACAGGTGCATAGGTTCGGGTTGGAGACAGAACCATTTTTCCTGCATTCACCGGACAATTTTCAACTGAGTCAGTCAACTTCAAACCGCCTGAATAAACCAGACTTTCAGGCACTGCTGCATCATAACTCTCTGGATACTTCTCTGCCAAATATTTTGCAAAAACATCATGTCTTGCAGATGTCAATCCGTTGCTACCCATTCCACCATTATACTCTTTCTCATAAGTAGCCTGACCATACGAAGCCAGCCCCACAATCACATCCCCTGGTTGAATGTTAGCATTATCAATCACATCCGAACGCTTCATTCTGCATGTCACTGTGCTATCTACAATAATTGTACGAACAAGATCTCCCACATCAGCTGTCTCTCCTCCTGTTGCATATACACCAACACCCATCTCACGTAGTTCTGTCAACAGTTCATCTGTTCCATTGATAATGGCAGAAATCACTTCGCCTGGGATCAACAATTTATTTCTTCCAATTGTGGAGGACACCAATATATTATCAGTTGCACCTACACAAAGAAGATCATCAATATTCATAATCAAAGCATCTTGTGCGATGCCTTTCCACACCGACAAATCTCCTGTTTCTTTCCAATATAAATAAGCTAACGAAGACTTTGTTCCTGCTCCATCGGCATGCATAATATTACAATACTCAGGATCACCTCCTAAAATATCTGGAATAATCTTACAAAATGCTTTAGGATAAATTCCCTTATCAATATTCTTTATCGCATTATGCACATCCTCCTTACTGGCGGATACACCACGAAGATTGTAACGTTGATCACTCATTTTTTTATGAATATTATTTCTCTATCTTAGAATTCTACTTTCAAATCGCAAAATTACAAAAAGTAGTCTCATCAACCTATTTTTTTATAAAGCTATTTTCCACAAGTTTCTTTTTTTTACGATTTATTCTTACGTCCATAGCCGTAACCGTAGCCATAGCCGTAACCATAATTATAACCGTAACCATAGCCATAGCCTTTTTCCCCGTATGCAAATTTTGCCTTGCTTTCAACACAATTAATTGCCAACGCAACATTCTTCAATCTATTGGTTTCTGCCAATTTATTGATTTCTCGGAACCAATTCTTATTCGATGAATTTGCCCGGAACACAAACAACGTTAAATCAGCCACTCTGCCCAACACCAATGTATCAGAGACAATCGCAACAGGAGCCGAATCAATCAGCACATAATCATATTTTTTCTTTAACTCTGTAATCAGATCATCCCATCTCGGCAATGAAAGTAACTCTGTTGAATTGGGAGGAACAGGTCCTGCCGTAATAAAGTCCAAGTTATCATATGAGGTAGTCTTTATCAAAGAGTCTATCGTTATTTTCGAAGATGACAAATAATTAGACAATCCATTCTTACTGTTTTCTCCAAAAAAGTTCGTCAGTTCCGGATTGCGTATATCAGCCCCCACCACCACTACTTTTTTACCTAAAGAAGCAAACGATATAGCCATATTGGCAGATATAAATGTTTTTCCCTCATTTGGCACAAAACTAGTGAATAGTATTACCTTATGACTCTCATGTTTCAACATAAACTGAACATTCGTTCGCAGATGACGGAAGACCTCCACCTTCTGCCCACTTAAAATCTCCTGGTTGGAATCCAATTTAAACATAGGCAAATCCACCAACACAGGAAGACTGGAAAGTTTTTCTTTCTCAATATCCAATGAATTGGATATATTTAGGTTAAAGAATTTCTTCAGCACAACAATGACAGAGGCACACAGCAATGCCAATATAACTGCTACTAATATCACCAAACTCTTTTTGGGAAAGATGGGTAACGGTTCAGCTAGACACTCTTCAATATATTTTGCTTTATTTACCGTTGCCGCCATAGCCAGTGCATTCTCTTCCCGTTTTTGCAACAACATCAGGAACAACTGTTGTTGAATCTGTCTTTGTCGTTCAATCTCAACTGATAATCTTTCTTGCGTCGGTATATTATAAATCAGTCCCCTATACTTATTATATTGTTTTTCCAGATTGTTCTGCATGATCCTCAATCCATCCTCATTCTTTTTCACCAACAAACGGATATTCTCATACATACTTTCTATCTGTGCAGTTTGCTGTATCACCACAGGATTATGATCTGAAGTAGAACGCATCAATCGGTTTCTGTCCATAAGCATTTTATTATACAGCTCAATCTGATTTACCAATTCCGCATCCGTCAATCCGAAATTGGCAGGGATAACCATTTCTTTATTTTCATCCTTGGACAAATAATTTTTCAACGAAGTAACCAAATTCAGTTGTGTCTCATTCTCAACTCGTTTCTGTTCATATTCGGCACCTTGACTAACATACAATTGTGCATTGGACGGAAGATCCGTCAACCCCTCTTTTTTCTTGTATTTTTCAAGGTCTTTTTCTGTACTTCCCAAATCAGCGGAAAGCATACTTACCCTCTCATCTATAAATTCAGCGGTTTTTGCAGCCACCTCATTCTTCTCTTCAACAGCAGATTCATTATACTGAGAGATCAACGCATCCAAGAATAAGACGCCTCGTTCCTCATTCGTAGTATTGAATTTCAAATTAACAACTGACGAGTTTTTACTTGCAGTAGTCACTTTGAGGTCTTTCAAATACTCCCTTGCAAGCGTTATCGGTGGAATAACAGCAATCTCATATTCGCCATATTCCTGTAAATCAGTTATGTTTGAGCAATTCAATTCAAGCAATCCCTTGGGTGTCATCAGTTTAATTGGAAACTGAGTGAAGGTTGAATCCAACAACACTTCCTTCTTACTAGTTAATGTCACCAAAAACTCATCTTCCGATTTGACATCCAAATCAATCACATAACTTGACTTCAAACTATGTACGTCAAACAATGAATCGACCACATAAATAGGTGATTTATCAAAAAGATCAACAGAACTGAAATGTTTCTTTCCGATATAGCTTTTATACAATTGATAGGTACAAATCACATCTTTTATAAGGGTCTTCGAACGTAACACCTCCACCTCGTTATCCGTATTGGAATTGTTCATGGCATTTATACCATCGAAGACAGAAAGTTCCGTCAAAAAATCTCCTCCCCTCTTCTCATCCCGCACCATGATTGTTGCTGAAACCTGATAGACAGGCATTGTCCTATATAAATAAATAATTGCAAGTAATAAGCAAACACCCAAGGACAACGCAAAGGTTCTCCAATGGGCAACAAAGTAAAAAAGATAATCCTTTACATCAATTTCATCGTCAGCTCCATATGGTTTATTGTTTTCTATACCTTGTTCCATACGATACTATCTTACTTGTTTATTTTTTATTGCTCGAATTTTTCAAAGTGACCACCAGACTAGTAACAGAGACCAAGACGGTCACCGCCGAAAGAATTTGTCCCGTCAAAGCACTATACCGACTATTCCTCATTTTAGTTCTATTCGGTTCAACATATAAGACATCATTCTGCTGCAAATAGAAATAAGGTGAATTAATCAAATTCTTATCCGTCAGATCCACCACCACGACGTCTCTTTTCCCGTCGGAGGATTCTCGCATCAGCTTCACATTGTTTCTTTTTCCATATATAGTCAAATCACCTGCCAAGGCTAACGCCTCCAAGATGTTCACTTTTTCATTTGTAATCGTATATGTATTAGGACGATTTACTTCTCCGATAACAGAAATTTTATAATTCACCATTCGGACATTCACTACAGGTTCTTCCTTCAGGTAAGGTTTTAACTTTTCTTTGATAGAACTCTCCACCTCATTTTTAGTCATGTCAGACACCTTCACCTTCCCTAATATGGGGAAATCAATATATCCTTCATTATCTACAAGGTATTTCTGAATAGCATTTTCACTACTATTACTATTAGTTGAAATGGGAGCACCTGTAGGGAACATCAAATTGAAAGGCAAGGAAGCCTCTTTATCAAACGTATTAACGGTGATTGTCAACAAATCTTTCGGTTTTATCCGTGCGTCATACAATGCATACGAATCTGCACTTGTCGAATCGATCCCTTTATCTTGAAGATAAGCTATTTTATTCTGCATGGAACAGGAACTAAAGAACAGCACCCATAAGAAAGCACTTCCATACAAAACTCTAAACATAACATAAAAAACACCTTTTTTACATTCTTCCATCAAATTCGTATTTTAATTACTGATGTTCATATCGTAACAAGTCGGTCACCATCTTAACTGGGGTAAATGTTTCTATTGGCACCTCAACAAAGATCGTATTCCAATCGGACATTGCACCATTCCACAAACCTGGTCTCTCTAATGCTTTCAACTCTTTACCGTTTTTGGATTTCCTTGAAATGAAACCAGTATTTTCGTCCACAAAGTTAAGCAAATTATATTTATCACCCTTATAATTTTTCACGCCACAGACCAAATCAACAGGATTAAAGTGTGTAGCGCTTTTCATGATTTCTACCTGATGTTCGTCCGACATATCAAACTGGGAACTTTCCAAAATCTGAGCAGATACCGTTCCGTTAGGATTTTGACACCAATAGGGTCCTCCGCCCGGTTCACCATCATTCTTCACCATTCCACACACACGCAAAGGCCTATTATATATCATCTTTAAATATGTAATCTGATCTTCCACCGTATCCATCGGATTATACTTATTCAGCACACCCAAAGTTTTTTCCGCATAGGTTATCATCTTTCTTATTTGATCGTCAGAGATCCTTGACGAACCATTTAAGATAGACTGATATTCAAATATCTTCTTTTGGATCTTCACCAACACACCCGCCAATATCATCTTATATTCAACGGTAGGCTGTTTATACGCATCCAAGGTCACATTATCAATGTTCTTTATAAAGATAACATCTGCATCAATAGAATTAAGATTTTCAATCAATGAACCATGTCCACCAGGACGGAACAATATCTTACCGTTATCTCTGAAAGGCTGATTATTCATATCCACCGCAACAGTATCTGTAGAAGGTTTCTGAACAGAAAAAGTCACATTATAATCAGCACCACATTGATAGGATATATCATCGATTTTTGATTGCAGTAATCGTTCAAAATAGGTCCTGTGCTCATCTGATACCGTAAAGTGCAAATTCACCTTTCCCCTACAATTCTTGGCATACAACGCACCTTCAATCAAATGCTCCTCAAATGGAGTACGCGACGAACCTTCATATTTATGAAACAACAAAAGTCCCTTCGGCAAACTACCATAATTCAAGCCCTTAGCACCCAATAGATTTTCTACTATGGAAATGTATTTTTTATCGGCAAGCAAATGGGGTATATCATATCCTTCGTTGCGCTTACAATAGAAATTCAAATCTTCATAAAATGCAAAATAGGCTATATGCTCAAAAAACTCTATGTCAGACTGTTTCTTTAATTCATTCTTCCCTTCTGTCCAAAACTCAAACAAACTTTTAAACATACGGCTAGCTGCTCCTGACGCAGGAACAAACTTCACTACAGAATGATTGTTTTTTAAATACTCCTGCCATTCCGTCAAATAATCATTTTTTGACTTATCATCAATACATTTAATTCCTTCTGGAACTACGGCCGGTTTTTCCACCTTCATATATGGGAAACCTGTTTGAAATTGCTTTAATTGGTTTTCTAGTTCTTCTTCCGTAATTCCTTTCTGTTCCAAAATCTTTTTATCTTCATCCGTTAGCATAGCATCAAGTATTAAGTTCGACAATATAACCCACTACAAATCAATCACATAACCACAAAATAAAACACATATAAGAATTTACACTCCATTTTAATCTGTTTGACTTTCTCCAAAGTTAATAAAAAAAATTAACGATTTAAAACTTTTTTACTTATTTTTTTTCTTTCATTTTTTTCTTTTATTTTTCTCGACCAGCGCTTTTCAAAAAAAGTTTTCTAGACCATCATATAAAATAAAAGATTTACCTTTGCATAAGATATTTATACAATGGATTCCCAAAAACGATACAACGATTACGCCTCTTATTTGAAAAAGCATTTTCAAAACAAAATGCAGAAAATCACCATACATGCAGGATTCTCATGTCCAAACAGAGACGGGAAAATCAGTTTTGGCGGATGTACCTATTGTAATAATCAAACATTCAATCCTGAATATTGTCAGCCAAACAAAAGTATCACGCAACAAATCAACGAAGGAATACAATTTTTTCAAAAGAAATACCCAGACCAACGCTATCTGGCCTATTTCCAAGCCTACACAAACACCTACGCACCTCTTCCTATTTTAATACAAAAATACGAAGAGGCTCTTGCCCACCCTCTTGTGGACGGAATCATTATCGGTACCCGTCCCGACTGCATAGATCATTCGCTGCTTCAATACTTGCAACAGATTGCAAAACAGCATTATGTCATGATTGAGTATGGAATCGAATCTACACATAACGAGACATTAGAACTGATCAACCGAGGTCATTCCTACGAAGTGGCGGAGGAAGCGATATGTCTAACGTCCGAATATGGCATTGAAACATGCGCCCATCTAATATTAGGACTGCCTAATGAATCGGAAGAAATTATGCTTTCACATGCACAGAAAATTTCCAAATTACCCCTTAATTGTATCAAATTACACCAATTACAATTAATCAAAGGAACAAAAATGGCAGAACAATATACAACACACCCTGAATGGTTTCACCTATTCACCGCAGACGAATACATTGAACTACTTATTCGATTCATAAGACAGCTCAATCCATCATTTGTCATAGAAAGATTCGTCTCTCAATCTCCTCCCTCGTTACTTTTAACCAATGGCTGGGGACTAAAAAACTATGAATTTACAGCCAAATTAGAAAAAAGAATGAATCAATTAAATGTTCATCAAGGGGATTACTTGTTGGATCAACGAAATTGACTTAAAAAGGTTTCAAATCCTTTGATTAAATTCATTATTTAAAGTATATTTGCAAAAAATAGTAAATTTTATGCCACAGACATCGAATCGTGGGCTTGTAATGCCACAATCTCCTATTAGGAAGTTAGTTCCTCTTGCCGACAAAGCGAAGGAACGTGGAATTAAAGTATATCACCTAAACATTGGTCAGCCAGACCTGAAAACACCAAAGATTGCTTTAGATGCGTTGAAAAAGATTGACAGAGAGATTCTAGAATATAGTCCGAGCGACGGCATCAAAAGTTTAAAAATAAAACTAGCTGAGTATTATCATAAATTTAATATCGAGGTTACTGCAGATGATATCATCATCACATGTGGAGGTTCGGAAGCTGTGAACTTTGCATTTATGGCTTGCTTGGATCCAGGCGATGAAATTATCGTACCGGAACCAGCTTATGCTAATTATACAGCTTTTGCCATAGCTGCAGGCGCCACTATCAAACCAATCTTATCTTCAATCGAAGAAGGATTTGCTCTTCCTCACATTGAAAAATTTGAGGAAATGATCACACCTCGCACAAAAGGTATATTGATATGTAATCCAAACAACCCAACAGGCTATCTATACAATCAAAAAGAGATGAACAAGATTCGTGATCTTGTGAAGAAATATGATCTGTTCCTATTCTCTGACGAAGTATATAGAGAGTTCTGCTACACAGGTGCTCCATATATTTCGGCCTTTCATCTAAAAGGCATCGAAGAGAATGTAATCTTGTTTGATTCCGTTTCTAAACGATATAGTGAATGTGGTATTCGCGTTGGTGCATTGGTTTCTAAGAACGCAGAAGTCAGAAAGAACGTCATGAAATTCTGCCAAGCAAGACTTAGTCCTCCATTAATCGGACAAATCATTGCTGAAGCCTCCATGGACACACCAGAAGAATACATGTTGGAAATGTACAATGAATATGTAGAACGCCGTAAATATCTTATCGATGGTCTAAATCGTATTCCTGGCGTTTACTCCCCTATTCCAATGGGCGCATTTTATACTGTAGCTCGTCTTCCGATTGATGACTCCGACAAGTTCTGCGCTTGGTTACTTAATGAATTCAGTTATGAAGGACAAACTGTAATGATGGCGCCAGCATCTGGATTTTACACGGGTCACGATGTAGGAAAAGATGAAGTTCGTGTTGCTTACGTACTTGAAAAAGAAGAATTAGCGAAAGCTTTATTTGTATTGAAAAAAGCTCTTGAAGTATATCCTGGACGTACTCTATAAAAAGTACGTCCTTTTTCCTATCTATGAAATTCAGTTGTAATGAACTACGAACTATTTATTGCAAAAAAAATATTTTTCAGCAAGAACGGACAAGAACAAATTTCTCGTCCCATAGTTCGTCTCGCCACAGCGGGCATCGCTATCAGTCTAGCTGTCATGCTGATTGCTGTAGGCGTAGTAATAGGATTTAAAAAAGAAGTCAGAGAGAAACTGATTGGATTTGGATCTCACATCCAAGTATCAGCCTCCTTCAACAATCAAACCTACGAGACAAAACCTATTCAATTCGATTCTACCCTATTGCAACAAATCCGCCAATCCCCCTATGTCAAACATGCACAATGCTTTGCCACACAACCCGGTATCATAAAAGTAAGCGACGATTTTCAAGGCATCGTTTTAAAAGGTATCGACAAAGACTTCGATTGGACATTCTTTCAAAACAACCTAATCGAAGGCAAGACATTTTCTATATCTGACACAACAACATCCAACGAAACCTTGTTGTCTAAAAAATTAGCAGACATGTTACATCTGTCTGTGAACGACAAGTTTTTTGCCTACTTCATCATCAACGGGAAAGTACGAGTCCGTCCATTGACCGTCTCTGGCATTTATTCAACTGGCTTCTCCGACTATGATAAGATATTTATCATAGGAGACATTAAACATATACGGAAACTCAACCAATGGGGAAACGGACAATGCAGCGGATTAGAAATCGAAGTGAACGATTTTGACAAAATGGACGAAGCCATCGACAACATATATCCTATCATTGGAAACAGGTGTGACCAAGACGGTAATTACTATATGATAAAAACCATACAAGAGATTAACCCTCAAATTTTCAGTTGGTTAAATCTTTTAGACATGAATGCAATTGTAATACTTCTACTCATGATGCTCGTTGCAGGATTCACTATGGTGTCAGGACTTCTCATTTTAATATTAGACCGGACAAACATGATTGGTATCTTAAAAGCACTAGGGGCTTCCAATAATAGTTTACAGAAATTGTTCCACTATGTTTCCCTTTTTATTGTAGGAAGAGGAATGATTATCGGAAATCTTTTAGGTCTTATATTAATTTTCCTACAAAAGAGATATAAGATTATTCCTTTAGATCCCGACATTTATTACACAGACGCTGTGCCAATTGAATTATCTTGGATAAATATCATACTAATCAACGTAGGTGTTTTGATTATCTCCTCGTTGATTTTACGACTATCCACGTTTATCATAAGTAAAATATCACCCATTAAATCTATTCAATTCGAATAAGATAATTTTATATCAAAATGCAATTTCAATTACAATACACCGATCCTAAAAGCAATGCCAGGGCAGGGTTAATCACAACCGACCATGGTACGATAGAAACCCCTATTTTCATGCCGGTAGGAACTGCAGGAACTGTAAAAGCGGTTCATCAAAGAGAAATCAAGGATGATATCAAAGCACAGATTATCTTAGGAAACACCTATCATCTATATCTACGTCCGGGCTTAGACATACTAGAAAAAGCCGGCGGATTACATAAATTCAATGGATGGGACAAACCTATTCTTACCGACAGTGGTGGATTTCAAGTGTTCTCACTATCCGAGAACAGAAAACTCACCGAAGAAGGATGCATATTCAGGTCTCACATCGATGGTTCAAAACACATGTTCACACCAGAAAACATCGTAGATATACAACGGACCATCGGAGCGGATATCATCATGGCACTTGACGAGTGTACGCCAGGAACCGCTGACTATAACTATGCAAAACGTTCATTGGAAAGAACCATGCGCTGGCTAGATCGTGGATTAAAACACTTCGATGAAACGGAAGCGAAGTATGGCTATAGTCAAACATTCTTTCCAATTGTTCAAGGCTGCACATACAAAGACTTACGAATGAAAGCCGCAGAGGATATCGCAAAGAAAGAAAGAGAAGGTAATGCAATCGGAGGACTGGCTGTAGGAGAACCCGCAGAGGTAATGTATGAAATGATTGAGGTGGTAAACGAAATACTACCCAAAGACAAGCCTCGTTACCTAATGGGGGTTGGAACACCTATCAACATCTTAGAGGGTATTGAACGCGGCATTGACATGTTTGATTGCGTCATGCCTACACGAAACGGAAGAAACGGACTACTCTTCACCCAAAACGGAACCATGAACATGAGGAATAAAAAATGGGCGGATGATTTTTCTCCGTTAGATCCTAACGGAACATCATACGTTGACTCATTTTACTCAAAAGCGTATGTAAGACATCTGTTCGTCGCAAACGAAATATTAGCCCTACAAATTGCATCTATTCATAATCTTGCATTTTATCTCTGGTTAGTAAAAGAAGCCCGAAAACACATCATCGAAGGTAATTTTTCTTTCTGGAAAGATTCAATGGTGAAAAAATTGAATGTTCGATTATAAAAATTTAATGTAATATTGCATATCCTTATATTTCAAAAAATGCTAAAGAAAATAGATAAATACATTATAAAGAAATTTCTAGGTACATTTTTCCTTGCCATCGTCCTAATCATCAGTATTGCTGTCGTATTTGACATCACAGAAAAGATAGACGACTTCATGGAAAATCAAGCTCCCTTGAAAGCAATCATCTTTGATTATTATCTAAATTTCATTCCGTACTACGCGAATCTATTCAGTCCGCTCTTTACATTTATTGCAGTTATCTTTTTCACATCCAAGCTGGCGGACAACTCCGAAATAATTGCCATGTTTGCCTCAGGCATAAGTTTTCACAGATTGGTAAAACCCTACTTGATATCTGCCAGCATAATTGCCATCATGTCTTTTATCCTAGGTAGTATCATCATTCCTCCTGCCAACAAAGAAAGATTAGCCTTTCAGGAGGTCTATGTAAAAAAAAGGCAGAAAGACCAAGCTATCAAGATTCAGTTATGGATCGAGAGCGACCAAGTCCTATTTATTGATTATTATGACAAAAGCATACAAGTAGGACACAGAGCATCTGTCGATTTCTTTGACGGGAAAAGTCTGAAGAAAAGGATTACTGCACATGATATTGAATGGACTGGCGGTGATCAATGGAAATTATCCAACTATGTAATAAGAGAATTTGACGGATTATATGAGAAGATAGAGAAAGGCAATGAAATGATGATAACAATGAATGTCATCCCAGATGATTTTTATATCTTCTCCGGTATGCAAGAACAGATGTCAACCTCCGAACTTTCTCACTACATAGAACGTCAGAGAACACGAGGCGTTGGCAATATAAAAGATTTTGAAATTGAATATGCTAAGCGCTTTTCATTCCCCTTTGCTGCATTTATTCTAACAATCATCGGAGTATCGCTCTCATCCAAAAAAATCAAAGGAGGCATGGGTATCAACCTGGGACTCGGCTTGCTCCTGAGCTGTATATACATATTATTCTACTCCGTATCATCAACCTTTGCCATTAACGGATCACTTTCCCCCACACTTGCGGTATGGCTTCCTAATATCACCTTTGGCATTATCGCCGTAATCTTATATCGGAAAGCTGCCTTCATCAATAAACCACGAAACAAGAAGTGGTTATTTCTATTAAAAAACAGACAATAATTTTATCTAACATAAAATGGAGAGGGGCGCAAACATCATCGTTGCGCCCCTCTCCATTTTAATATACTATCCAAAAGTTCCACTATTACATAGGACTTTCGATGACCTAAAATACGAAATGATAAAATACCAATCTATAAGATTGACAGAAGAATTATTTACAGATGAAACCTCTAATAGTATCATTTTCCGCACGAGTGCTCAAGCTGGAGCACTCATCAACTGTCATATCTTCATAATCAGCTGTATAACTAGGTACTTCTACACCTTTTTCATCTAAATATGTACAATGACAATCTTTCTTCGTACATGATACTCCGCCTAATACAAGGACCAAAGCACCTAATGCAAAAAAAATATTCTTCATTTTGACTTCAATAAAATTATTGCTTACTCTTTCAGTGGTTTTCAGCACCCCCACATTTTATTTCCGATGAATTTACAAAACTCACCTTTTGCAAAGACAAATATAATGATTATCGAATCTTTGCACCTAATTTTTCTTCAAAATTCTTTATCAACTTATTCATGATAGCATCAATCTGCGTATCAGTCAAAGTTTTAGTCATATCTTGTAGAATAAAACTTACTGCGTATGATTTCTTGTCTGATGGCAGATTCTTACCCTCATATACATCAAACAAATACACATCCTTCAAGAGTTTCTTCTCCGTTTCATTAGCTATCTTAACGATATCAGCAAACTTAGTGTTCTTATCAATCAACAATGCTAAATCACGTTTTACTTCAGGGAATTTAGAAATCTCTGTATAAGAAACCTTATGTTTCTTTAATTCTGACAAGATATTATTCCATTCCAAATCAGCGAAGAATACATCCGTATCAATATCTAACTTCGATGTAAGTTTCTTAGACACAACACCCAAAGTAGCCAACAGCTTACCTGCAGGCGTCAACATGGTTAGACCCTCAGAAATTAAATCATCCGCATATTCACCAATCACCAACTGTTTCTTCTGAATGCCCAAACGAGCGAAGATATTATCAACATAAGCTGACAATTGATAGAATGTTGATTTTTCCTGTTTCAAGACCCAACTCGTTGAAGTCTTATTACCAGCAAGCCATATACCTAAATGGAAATCCTCTGAATAAGGTTTCAATGGTTGTTCTTGTGTAGATTCCTTCGATGGATCTTTATGATAGCAATTACCAAACTCATAAAATTTAACATCTCCGTTTTTCCTATTTATATTATAAGCTACACTTTCCAATCCACCGAACAACAACGTCTGACGCATACAACCCAAATCAGCACTCAACGGATTCATAACATTGATGGTTGTGTCTGCTGTATATTTTTGACACTCTGCATAATATGAAATCTTCGTCAATGAGTTATTCATGATTTCATGGAATCCACAACCTGTCAATTGTTCAGAGATCATATTCTGCAACTTCAACGAATTAGGAGTTGAAGAGTATGTGATTGACGAATGAATTGTTGTACCACACTCTACATTATCATATCCATAGATACGAAGGATATCTTCAATCACATCCACATCACGTTGCACATCTACACGATAAGTAGGCACTTCCAACTGCAATGAAGTTTCATTTTCATCCTTAATCTTTATCTCCAATCCATTTAAGATTGTCTTTATCTGATCTTTTGTTATTTCCTTACCAACCAAGGTATTAACCTTTTGATAAGACAAATTAACAGGGAAATCAGCTACTTTTTCTGGATAATTATCAAATACTTCTGATGAAATCGTACCACCTGCCACTTCTTGAATCAGCAATGCAGTCTGTTTCAATATAGTTAATGTCTTGTTTGGATCACAACCACGTTCATAGCGGAAAGAAGCATCCGTATTAAGTCCATGACGGCGAGCCGTTTTACGTATAGAGACAGGATTGAAATAAGCACTTTCAATAAACACATTCTTTGTGGTTTCCGTCACACCCGAATGTAATCCTCCAAAGACACCTGCCAAACAAGCACCACCTTTCTCATCACAGATCATCAAATCATCTGCACTCAACGTACGTTCTACCCCATCCAATGTAACAAACTTAGTTCCTTCCGTTAAATTTTTCACAATGATATGCTTACCTTCCATCTTATCCACATCAAAAGCGTGCAGAGGCTGACCCATAGAATGAAGCATAAAATTCGTCACATCCACAACATTATTGATTGGACGTAGCCCTATGGTTCTTAAAAGTTTCTGCATCCATTCTGGTGATTCTTTAACAGTGACACCAGCAACTACCACTCCAGAATAACGAGGACAAGCCTTCTCATTCTCTATCGTAACCTTTACAGGATAATTATTATTCTCAACTTTAAACGCTGTAACATCAGGTTCCTTTAAACTATATTTTCCAGGAACATGGAATGATAAATAAGCTGCCAAATCACGAGCCACACCATAATGGGAAGCAGCATCAATACGATTAGGCGTTATATCTACCTCAATTACATAATCTTTTTCAATCTTATAATAATCCTTCGCCAATGTACCGACAACACAATTGGATGGCAATTCAATAATTCCCTCATGACTCGTACCAATTCCAATTTCATCTTCAGCACACAACATACCGAAAGATTCCACACCACGTAATTTAGAACGTTTTATCGTAAATGATTGATCTCCTTCATACAACTTAGTTCCAATAGTTGCCACTATTGTCTTCAACCCTTTTCTGCAATTTGCTGCTCCACAAACAATCTGAAGCGGCTCACCAGAACCAACATTCACCTTTGTCACATGTAAATGATCTGAATCCGGATGGTTTTCACACTCAATCACTTCACCTACCACCAAACCTTCTAAACCTCCTTTTATGGATTCAACTTCTTCTAAACCACCTACTTCTAGACCTATGGAAGTTAAAATCTTTGACACCTCCTCAGGTGCAATATCAAGGTTGATATACCTTTTTAACCAATTGTATGAAATATTCATTGTTATTTATATTTGTTCCTTTTTAGACAGACTAAAAGAAAAAGTCATTTTTCAAAACGCAAAATTAAAAAAAATATACCATCAAACGAAAAAAAATATCATAACTTTGTTTTATAAAATCATTCTCACAAAACGAATTTCAGTTCGAATACAGTACCCGTTAATAATGTTTTTCATGTAAGAAAAAAAGGCAAAAATGGATAATTCAAAAAAAGATTCAAGCAAAAATAATAAAGAGACCATTCAACAAATCCTCTCCGATGAAATCGAACGAAGAGGCCTACGAAAAACACCCGAAAGATTTACCATATTAGAAGAGATCTATCAAACGGAGGGGCACTTCACCGTCGATTCGTTATACAATCAATTAAACGAGAAGAATTATCATCTTAGTCGCGCAACAATCTACAACACAGTAGAATTTTTATACGAATGTCATTTGGTACTCAAACATTACTTTCACAAAGAAGCAGAATACGAAAAATGTTTCAATTGCAAAGTGCACCATCATCTTGTATGCACAAAATGCGGAACTGTGAAGGAATTTACCGATTCCAATATTCGTCGTGATGTGCAAACACGTCACTACAAAAAATTTAACATGACTCATTTTTCGCTTGTCGTCTATGGACTTTGTGAGAAATGTCAAAACAGCCATCAAGTATAAATCAGCGAACAGACTCATTCTCAATCTGTTTTATATAGTCCCATCCCCCCCGAAAATTTTCCCTTCATTTTATGTTTTCAAACAACCAGACAAACAAATCCATTTATGTTTAAGGAGAAAAACAAATAAAAAGAAAACAATTCAAAAAGGTGTTTTTATGTTACAAAACATAATTAAAGAAAAAACGTAAAGTATTGAAAGAAAAAAAGAAGTCGGAAATCGCAAAAAAAAGTTAAACAAAAGTTTTGTATGTCTAAAAAAAAAGTAAATTTGCAATGGCTTGTGTAAAAAAATGCCATTTACTTATAGTGATAAGAAAGAAAAAATTATAAAATATTAATACCATAAAACAACAGCTAACATGGCAAAAGTAATTGGTGAAGTCATACAGGTAATTGGACCTGTTGTTGACGTAAGTTTCCCTGACATTCAAGAATCGCTGCCGCAGATTCATGATGCGCTTGAGATTGAGCGACCAGGGCAGAGTAAACTAATCATCGAATGTCAGCAGCACATCGGAGAGAACTCAATTCGTACGATTGCGATGGACTCAACAGATGGTTTAAGAAGAGGAATGAAAGTGGAAGCCTTAGGGCGAGCAATTGCAGTTCCTAAAGGAGATCAAATCAAAGGAAGAATGTTGAATGTCGTAGGGGAACCTATTGATGGAATGAAGACATTCGATCGTTCTGATGTTTCTCCAATCCACCGTCAAGCTCCAAAATTCGAGGAACTGGCGACCTCAAAAGAAATCTTATTCACAGGTATCAAAGTCATCGACCTTCTTGTACCTTATTTAAAAGGAGGTAAAATTGGTCTATTCGGTGGAGCCGGAGTAGGTAAAACCGTGTTGATCATGGAATTAATCAACAACATTGCTAAGGGATACAATGGATATTCTGTATTTGCAGGTGTCGGAGAGCGTACACGTGAAGGTAATGACCTATTACGCGAGATGATTGAATCCAACATCGTACGTTACGGAGATGCATTCAAAGAGGCAATGGAAAAAGGTGACTGGGATTTAAGCAAGATCGATTACACTGAATTGGCTAAATCACAAGCAACCTTGGTGTATGGACAGATGAATGAACCACCAGGAGCACGTTCTTCAGTGGCATTGTCAGGATTGACAGTTGCAGAAACCTTCCGTGATTCAGGACAAGGAGGAAAAGATATCTTGTTCTTCGTAGATAATATCTTCCGTTTCACACAAGCAGGTTCTGAGGTGTCAGCGTTGTTAGGACGTATGCCATCAGCCGTAGGATACCAACCAACATTGGCAACTGAGATGGGTCAGATGCAAGAGCGTATCACGTCAACCAAGCATGGTTCCATTACAGCCGTAGAGGCAGTCTATGTGCCAGCAGATGACTTGACCGACCCTGCTCCAGCAACGACCTTCTCACACTTGGATGCAACTACCGTGTTGAGCCGTAAGATCGCAGAGTTGGGTATCTACCCTGCCGTAGATCCATTGGATTCGACATCTCGCATCTTGGATCCTAATATTATTGGAAATGCACACTACGATTGTGCTCAAAGTGTAAAACAGATTCTACAGAAATACAAAGAGTTGCAAGATATCATTGCCATCTTGGGTATGGAAGAGTTGTCTGAGGCTGATAAATTAGTCGTAGCACGTGCACGTCGTATCCAACGTTTCTTGTCACAACCATTCCACGTAGCATCACAGTTTACAGGTCTTCCTGGTGTGATGGTTCCTATCGAGGAGACAATCAAAGGATTCAATATGATTATCAATGGTGAAGTGGATGATCTTCCAGAGCAGGCATTCTTGAATGTCGGAACTATCGACGACGCCATTGAGAAAGGTAAGAAGTTGCTTTCTCAAGCAGCCAAATAACAGACTAAAAAATCGGCAGTATGAAATTAGAAATCATATCACCAGACAAATTAGTCTTTTCTGGAGAAGTAGATATGGTGAACTTGCCAGGAAGCGCTGGCAAATTCACAGTTCTACCGCGACACACTGCACTAATTTCGTCTTTGAAGGCAGGTGAGATTACTTTCCAATCAGGAGAGGAAAAAACTGTTCTAAAAGTGGATGGCGGTTTTGCCGAGGTAAAAAACGATACAATATCGGTCTGTGTGGAAAACGTACTTAACTAAAAATGAAACGTTCTTTATTAGTAGCCATACTGATTCTAGTAGGAATAATGACAATGGTAAGCCTATGTGTCATAATTGTCATTCAAAAAAAATTCCCAGAGTATAATCAAATAGTACCGGCCATTACGTACGTTTCACTATTTTTCTCTTTGTTCGGTTCCGTAACACTTTCCACGCTGGACAAAAAGAAGGGAGATGCAAAAGGTTATTCTCAAACATTTTTAGGACTCAAAGTCATAAAATTGTTCGCTGCAATAGCTGGATTTATTTTCTATGTTTTTTTCAACAAAGAAATGCTATTCCCTTTTACAATTGTATTCGTCATATTTTATGTGATCTATACAGTATATGAGGCTATCATCCTCACAAAACTTAAATAAGAATTACAAAAAAATGAGTCAGTCCATAAATAACACATTCAGCAAAACCGGAAAGCTAATATTCGGCATACTCCTTGTTGTGCTATGTTTCTTGGGCATAGTTGCCTTCGCATCAAACAGCGAGGAGTCGAAGAGTGAGCTAAATGTCAAAGAGATGATATTCAGTCATATTGGAGACGCATACAACTGGCATATTACAACTATTGGGAAGGAACATATCTCCATTCCATTGCCCTGCATCGTCATTGGGCAAAACGGATTAGATGTCTTCTGCTCATCAAAGTTAGGTCACGAAGGTCACTATACCGAATATAAAGGTTATACGATTGCTGAAGAAGGAAGCAATGCTGGAAAAATCGTTGAAGTTTCTACAGGAGAACGACCTATAGACATTTCCATCACGAAGAATGTTGTTTCCTTATTGATCAGTTGTGCTCTTCTTTTGATTATATTCCTATCGATTGCTAAAAAGTATAAGAAGAATGGATTCTGCAAACCAACAGGATTACAAGCCATATTAGAGCCTCTTATTGTCTCCCTACACGATGACATCATCAAACCAAGCATAGGGAAGAATTATAAAAAGTTCACATGGTATTTGTTGACTGTTTTCTTCTTTATCTTCATAAACAATTTATTAGGTATCATACCTATCTTCCCAGGAGGAGCTAACCTTACAGGTAATATTGCAATAACATTTGTATTAGCAGCACTCACATTCCTTTTGACAAACTTATTTGG